>JGI20214J51088_10000739_pt1 | contig 22409 bp, 17 predicted proteins | sample WetSurMetagenome_FD_51088 | JGI IMG/M metagenome (IMG submission 51088) | reverse complement strand
ATCAGTGAAATCCTTTGCATATTACCAAATGCCGATCTTATTCAAACGCATCAATTTGGGTGATCAAAACGCTGCCGGCACGGTTGAATTCGTTGTGATGGCGCTGGTGTTGATCTTGCTGATGTTGGGGATCTTCCAGGCATACCGACGCAACCGGCAGGGAATCGACCCTTATTTACTGCTCGTCTGCACTTGCGCCGCGATGGTTATTCCACAGATCAGCCATGATTACAAGCTACCCGCTCTGGCTGGTCCTGTTGCCATCCTACTCATGACCCTCAAACTTTCAAAAGAGGACTCCAAAGCACGCATCATCCTCATGTCGGTGGGGATTGCGGTGTTTTCGCTGGCGTATTTTTCCACCCAGTATTCCTATGTGATGAAATCTCCCCTGATTGCGAACAACTTTCTGGCCGTCTTCCTGATGATGGTGCTGGGGGTTATATTCGCCTTCACCGAGCAGGCGGATAGAAACGATCCGGCAGGTTAATTCCAGCCATTAAACGAACTTGATCTTGCCCATGGCGAAGAAGACCATTTTGAGCAGCATCCAGCCATGCTTCCAGCGCTGAATATTGGTCGTCCCATACACCCGTTCCTGGTAGCGGATGGGCAGATCCACGATCTTCAACCCCAGTTTGTCTGCCCCGAGCAGCAGGTCGAAATCCCCAAAGGGATCGAACACCCCAAAATAAGCCCGATTGGCGGCGATCCGTTCGTAGTCTGCTTTCCAAAGCACCTTCGTACCGCAAAGAGTATCCTTAATCGGCTGACCCAGTGTCCAGCGGAAGACCAGGCTGAAGGCTTTGTTGCCCAGCAGGTTGAGCGGGCGCATGGCGCCGCCTTCCATCGGGTAAACCAGGCGCACCCCATTTATAAAATCGCCTTTTCCGCTCGCGATGGCTTCATAAAAAGCAGGCAGATCTTCCGGTGCCACAGTCAGGTCTGCATCCAGGATCATCAGAATATCCCCCAAAGCCCGTGAGAACCCCTCCCGGACAGCATCCCCCTTCCCCGTTCCAGTTTGTCGGGAAAGGGATGCCTTGCGTCCCGGATATGAGAGGATCGCGACTTCGATCGCCTTGTAAGTATCATCCTTTGAATGGCCCTCCACGAAGATCAGCTCTGTTCCGCCTCCCATTTCCGGCACTCTACGGAAAATATCCGCGATGTTTCCGGCCTCATTCCGGGCCGGGACGATCACGCTGACCTTTGGCCGCACTTTTCGAGCAGTTGGAAGGGGCGCTGGGCGTGCCATGATGATATTGGTCAGAGCAAAGTAGTGAAAAGGCCATATCTTGACCAGGAATTTGTTGAAAAATGAATTGAGCAGCGGGATGGGCAGCGGGAAGAGGATCTCGTGCCAGTGGTGAAGGGTTTCAAATCCTTCGAGGGAAAGCAGGTTACGGATATCGTCGGGGGTCAGCCAGTTTTGGGGCAGGTTGGGTTTTGCAAGACCCATCGTAGCCGCGAGTGAAAGGATCGGTGACCACATCCTGCTGTAGAAATTGATAATAATGCGGGTATTGGGGTTGCTGCATCCATGCAATGCGCCAAGCACCTGTTGAACATTCCAAAGGTCGTTGACCAGGTCGGAGAGGATCATGTAATCGAAGGTGCGATCCCCTTCGAACTGGTGCGCGTCCATCTCCAGGAATTCCAGCTCGGGGTGATTTTGCCGGGCGATGGCGATCACTTCCGGGCTAAAATCCACACCCAGCCCGCGCGCAGGCTTGAGGCTGGCAAGAAGATCGCCACCGCCGCAGCCGAGCTCCAGAACGGACGCACCTTCGGGGATGAGGAAGCGGAAGAATTCCGCCAGACGGCGGTGATAGGCGCGCCCCGTTTTCCAATTTTTATCTTGCCTGGCGGTTAATGCCCAATGCTTTTCTCTTTCCTGGGTGTATTCTAGATATTTTGGATTGAATTGATCCTTCACGATGTTTCCTAGTTTCTACCAATTTATAGATTTTATCAGATGGAACAGATAAGCACCTTTATCACTTGAGGTTAACTGTCAGTCTCCAAACTCCTTGTTGTGGGTGAAATAATGATGAAGATACTAGAAATTATAATTTTGGAGCGTATAAGTAAATAGAATTTTACTCAATTCATAGATTCGTAATCCTAAAAAATGGGATCGAAGTGCCGCGAATTAAATTCTTTATTCAGCAGTTCGCCCCTATTTTTGGACACTTTGCGTGATAAACCTTTTTGTCCAAATCCCCTGTTATAACGAGGCTGATACGCTCGCCAATGCGCTTGCTGCACTCCCACGAAAAGTGAAAGGTTTTCATTCTGTAAAACAACGGGTGATCAATGCCGGCAGTACCGACCGGACTATGGATGTGTAACAGGAAGGCGGGTGGATTGCGCAACCAAGGGCTTGCGAAAGAGTTTATGATGGGGATCGAAGCCTGCGTGAAACTTAGGCTTGACATGTTTGTCAACACTGACCGGACAATTAGTACAATATCGATGGCATCCCGTATCTAACCGACCCTATCTTGAGCCGGAAAGCCGAAATCGTTATTGGCATCTGGCCAATCGAGAAAGTGCAGCATTCTTTGCCCCTCAAGAAATTCCTGCAATAATTTGGTAGTTGGATGGTAAGCGCTACGAGCAATAAAACTTATAAGGTTACCACCTGTGGATTCCGAGCCAACAACCGTGAGGCTACCAGGCCAATGGCATTTTTTTCGGATAAAACGTACAAGCTGGAGACGATCATTCAGGCAGGACATTGGTCCCTGCTAATTTAGTGAAACACTGCGCGGGCAAACTAATGAATTGATTAAGAACGATGGGTATTTCTGACTCGAATTTACAAAAAAGATTACATAATCTTGTAATATCGCATAAAGATGTTTTTTATCAGCATCTATCCTTTTTCTTGGTATTTATTTTCTTTTTGTAAAACTATAACTACTTGGGTAAACAAATCGTTGATTCCAAAGTGGTAATCGATCACTTTCAATCCGGTTTCTTTTACCAGATTATTTACTTGTGCTCGAGATTGAAGGAGAGAAATTTCATCGGGATGGAGCTTTAGCGGTTTACGAAAAATCTTGTTTGCTATAAAATGCCAACTTTTCAGCAACAAAACACTTAACCCAAAACGGGGAGGCCAGAATAATATTATTTTCCCTCTCGGTTTTAACACTCTTGAAAATTCCTTCCAGATGGTAACAATATCATTTTCGGTGAAATGTTCCATGACCCCAAGAGAAAAGACTCCATCGATCGATCTATTGGGTAACTCGATTTTTCGAATATCACACTCTATAGGGGTTTCACAATTAGGATGAAGTTCTTTATATAGGTTTAACGCGTTGGTTGAAATATCCATTGGAATAATTTTATAATAATTTGCAATCCCAAGATCAACCTGCCCGCCTCCGCAACCGGCATGTAAAAGTAAAGCATTTTGGATAAAATGTTTCTTAATATATTTACTTAAATACGGCTCAATAATCCATTCTCTGTACCGTTCGGCAATGAAAGCATAGACTTTTACATTCCCTTTTTTCTGACTATCCCAATATTCATCCCAATTATCAACAATCAAAGGAACCTCTAATTCTTATTTTTTCTCAAGGTAATAGTCTGGATTAAATGTTATTCTTAGAGAGATTCTCCAAAGAGCGAGGAAGCTTTTAGCTGCATCTTCAAACGTCATTTTTGATTCACCATAAGTTCTTGCAGGAAGCTTAATAGGAACTTCTTTAATCTTGTAATTATTAAGATTAAGAATAAATAAACTTTCAAAGAAAAACGAATAACCTTTGGAACTCACTTTTCCAAACAATGTCTCTGAAATCCGGTCAAGTCGGTACAATCGGAATGCACCAGTAGAATCGTAAGGCATTCGTAGAAAAATCTTGGTGAAGCGGTGTCCAAGTCTTGTTAGAAATTTTCGAATCAAATTCCATTCTTCCAGACTTTTTTCGATAAGGAATCGCGATCCAACAACTAAATCGGCTGAATCACAATTATTTAGTAAATCAAGGATATAGGAAGGCTTGTGCGAAAAATCGCAATCCATCGTCACAATTATCTGATAACCATGGCGATATGCCCAGGTAATTCCATCAAAATGCGCACTTCCGATTCCCATTTTGTTCGGCCGATGGATAATATATAGGTTTGTTCTGGTTTTGGACAAGCAATCGAGCAATTCACCAGTGCCATCAGGAGAATTATCATCAATGAACAGAAGGTCAAAATGTAAATCCATNTCCTCTATTTGATGAATAAGAGATTCAACATTTTCGACTTCATTATATGTAGCGATAAAAATCAACCCCGCGGGTTTTAAAGATTCTTTCATTACTTATCCTTGTGCAACGAGTATAGCGATCATTTCTTCGAAAGTTACAGAAGGTCTCCAACCTGTTGCTTCTATTAGCTTGGAAGGATTCCCGATAAGAGGTTGAGTTTTTCTTTGAATGATTGACCGATTTTCATGAACATAATTCCGCCAATCCAATCCAACGGCATTAAAAGACGTGGAAACAAAATCCAATACGGTGTGTTTTTTCCCGGTGGCGACAATGAAGTCATCTGGCTCGTCCAGGTTTATGATTCGATACATTGCGGCTACATAATCAGGAGCATACCCCCAATCAACAACAGACTCTAAGTTACCGATCTCTAAGATCGTAGAAGGATCTTTGATCGCTTTGATTACACCATTCACAATTTTTTTTGAAAGGAAGTTGTCGCCTCTTCTTATGGACTCGTGATTATATAGAATACCACAGGCAGAAAATACTCCATGCTCTTTACGAAATTTACGGCACAAGAACATACCAGAGGCCTTAGTTATTCCATAAATCGAGGAGGGATTAATGGGAGTATTTTCATCTTGGATCTCATAAGGAGGATCTCCAAACACTAAACTTGAAGCTGCATAAAAAAGCTTGGTCTTCGGTGAAAAGGCAGAAATTGCAGACAAAAAATGAAATAATGAAATCTCATTTATTTCGATGCTTTCTTTATAAAGTTTCAGATCTTCGCTATATTTATCCTGTGCAGATTGATGACGGGCCGCGAGATAATATAACTCATCAGGTTGAATCGTGGAGACTAATCCTTGGATTTGTTCAGGGTCAGCAATATCAATCGGTTTGCCTGGAATTCCCCCCTTAGCATAAAAATCACGATCAATTTTTATGACCTCACACTTTTTTGATTCAAGAAATTCTGAAAGATAAAAGCCATCTTGTCCATTGGCTCCAATGACAACAGCTATTTTCATCTGTTTTTTACGGAAAAAGGGGGGTAGAAATCTAAAGTTGGCAGGGGGAAGAATAATTTTCCTCCAGAATCCAGAAAGGATTTTTCTTTTCCAATAATGTTTTTACGAAAATGCCATGGAAAAACGAAAAAATAATCGGGATCCATATCCAAAGCATCTTTCTCCGAAATAATTGGAATTAAACTTCCTGGAGTGAAACTGCCATATTTATCTGGGTTTACTTCAGCAATAAATGGTATTTGTTCTTGATTAATTACACAATATTGGATGATCACATTCCCCTTCGTAGAAGCGCCATAGCCAAGAACCTTTTTGTCTTCCTGACGGCACAAATCAAGGAATTGAATAATATCTTTCTTATGTTGTATGACCCTCTGATTAAACTCAACATATGGCAAGTCCGTATTTAACCGCATTTTTAACTCTTTTTGTTGAAGCTCGGCAATTGAATGGGTGCATTCTGGATATGATGAACCTACTTTAGCCATCATCACGCAAAAGCTTCCCCCATTAGTATCATTTAGACTCAATGAGATGATCTTCAGACCAGCCTGCGCGGTCATCCATAGGATTTGTTTTAATCCGTAATATTCAAGATGCTCATGGCAAATAGTATCATAAGCGGTTACTTCCAACATGGTTGGCATATAACTTTGCTCAATAACCCACACCCCATCGTCATCTAGAATCTCATTGACCTCTCTAATAAAATCAAGCGGAGATTCAAGATCATAGAACATAGAAATTGAAGTTACCGCTTTTACTTTTTTCGATCCGATTATTTTGAGTAGTTCTACAGAGGAAAAGAACTTAGGGATTAATTGAATTCTTTTTTGGTAAAACTCTAAGTATTTAGTACCAGTGGGATCCATACCGATTAAGTTAAGGTCAAGGTTTTCTGGATAAAACGAAAGTAATGTACCGTCATTACTTCCGATGTCCAAAACATAATCGCCTTGACCTAAGTTAATGGTTCCAGAGACGAGATTAACAATGGACTCTAAGTGGTCCACCATGGAACTATTTAAACCAGAACGATATCCATAATTCGTCCCGTACAACTCATCTAAATCGTAAGAATGTTCTAATTGTAAAAGGCCACATGCTTCGCTGTTATGTACATCATTGCATCGAACTAGCGCCAATGGCCCAGAGGTTATTTGTTGTTCCTTTTTCTTTGGAAATACACCAGTTAAGAATTGGTTTCCTAAGTTGATTATTGAAATTAGATCCGAATTTCCACAAAGTCTGCAACGATCAATTTGCCGCATTTAATATTCTCCTCCAGTAAATTTAATAATTCGCAATTAATTTCCCTTATATCATTTCAAATACGGTTTTTATATAATCCAATTATAAGCAAATAAAGCCATATTCGTTTCTGGAAAAGCAAGAAGATTAATCTCGGATATCACCATGGCATTCCGCGTGAACGTAGATACCATGAAACCGCGATTTTTATAGTATTATTGAAAACCAGAAAAATACAAATAGCTGTAAAAAAGGTAAAGAAAGCAAGAGAATATTTCTTCTGGCTGTTACTAGGCGGCAGGAGCAGCTTTTTTTTCAGCCAGGCATCCAGTTTTCCAAAGAGCCAGGCTATAATGAGCGCCACCCCCACAACCGAGAGCATATGTTTATATCCCAACAAGCCTTCCCACCCAGGCTTTATGAACATCCCGCGGTACATGATCGGCAGGTGGGCAATAAATCCAGTCCACAATAACACAAGGCCAGTTCCGGCTTTATAGATCTCTTCAGGGTTTCTAAAAATATATGCCCCGAGCCAAATTGAAAAAAGGAAGGTAAGACCGAATAATAATCCCGCGTACCAATCCGAAAAAGCGAGGTAGTGGGATTGTGACCATTTATCGTTATTAGACACTTTATTATAGGAATTGATTGCATTCGGATCAATTCCATAAAGCACGGTTTGGGATAGCATGGGCCAGGGGAACAGGGCGGATTCCACCGCGTCCGCGACATGCAAACTCGCATTCGAGATCATATCCTCCGCCATGAACCTCTCTGAGGGGTAAGAGAAAACATACTCCGCTTCCTGCCCTTGATTGGACGCTTCAAGCTTCATCGCCGGGTATTTGACGATCATATAACCGGTAAAAATTATCGCGGGCACAATCAACCCATTTAAAACGATCGAAAATGATATTTTTCTGCGGATAATTAAAATGAATATTGAAAAAATAAGTAAAAATGCCAGCAAATTCACCCATTGCTCCCAGGCGCCAACTGCCAATAATAGAAACGCGTAATAACCGATCAGAAATTTCTTGCGTTGTGATTTAAGAAATTTAACAAAGAACAAAATAGCCAGAACCGAATAGATCACTAATAGTGGCATTGCATGGATGGTACTGGCAAATAAGAAGAAATAACTAATTCCTTTAAAAACCCCCACATAAAGACCGGCCAGGAAAGACTCAAAGTGCGTAAATTCCAGGGTGATCGAGAGAAAATAGACCGCCAGTGACATTAAGCCAGCGCCTAAGAATCCTTCATAAACAAGCCGGGATGCATGCTTAAACATAAGAGATGGAAAATGGATACCCATAGCCGGTGCGATCAGATCCCGATCAAGCAATGATAATGGGAAAAGTGCGGTAGGGGAATATCGGTAATACCAATATTTTGGCGTGGAAAGGAGAACATTATTCCACATATTCCCCCAATTCAAGGTTTTCAGTGCATTCATTTCCCCGGTATAAACAGGAAAAACCTGAATCGATCGCATGTAAAGGATCGACCAAAAAATCATAACGATAGTAAACAAGATCACAGGCAATAATATTCGGATCAATTTTGGTTTCATTAACACCTCATTCTAGGAAAATATCGACAGAGTACCATTTTATAAAAATAGGATATGAGTAAAAATATAGACAAGTTTCCTTATCCGCGACTGATATATTGATCCATCCCTACCCATAGAAGAATAGATATTATGAGATTCAAAATTATTTCCCTTCATCGCTGCTTTCATGAATCTCGGGGAGCGAAGGGTGTTTCAACTTTATCGCGATATTGATAAAACCCAGGCTTAACAAGCCTACAAGGATGGCACCGTACTGGTAACGATATGTCTGGGATATGTTGATTAAAAGCAGGGTAACAGACTGGACCAGAATAGGGATTAGAAAAAGAGTAATCCTCCACTGCTTTTTACGGAATGCCAACAGAAAAGTACATAAGATCGCAACGTAAAGGTAAATGGCTGTAGTGTAATTAAGCTTATGGATTAACCCTTCCGAAAAAACCTGAAGGTAGGGGTGAGCGAAAATGATCAAACCGGGTAGTTTAGAATCTGCTTTAAAACCCATTAGATTAGGGTAAAAGTCATATAATTTTCTGGGATCTGATCGATCAGAAAGATCTTTTAAAGAAACCACAATTCTATCAGGGCAGGTTGATTTCAGGCTGTAGATTTGTTGTCCAGCACAAATCATATGCTTCAAGTCGACAAAGGGGTCCTTGAGAAAAAGACTTAAGCTTATTCGTGTTGGTTTTCGGATATCCTGTTTCAGGAGGGGTAGATCAAAATTCTGTTCTGCAGAACCCGGAAAAATAGCCTTCGTTGTTGAGTTCACCAGGCAGCAATCATAATTCCATCCATACAGGGGAGCCAGCTCGCTGAGGTAATTATTTTCATCAGGCGATAGGGGGGTACCTGCCTGGAGGTGAGCAGCAATGTGATGAAATGGTAATAGGGTACTAAATTCAGGTTCGCGTTTTACGTCCAGGAAAGCATAAACCGGCCCATACATAATCGCTAATAGAAGAATAAAGACACCCGCAGAGCCAACAATTTGCCGCCACGCCCTATGGTAAAAAATAACGATCAAAAACAGGGAACCGATCGCCACAGGGTATCCATTTATTCGAGTCAGGGCAATCACGGCCAGGCTGATACCCAATGCCAACCAGTTCCATGGGTGTTTTATCCAATTCCCCCGGGAATTTATGATTTTTAATATTATGATCGAAAGGACTAAAAGAGCAGCAGAATACAGGACGTCCTTCCGGAGGGTGATTGCGGTGAGGATATTGACTGGAAGGATGGCACTAAGAACAGCCAATCCCCATAAGACCTTGCGGGAAACACCCATATGCTCCAGCTCATCGAAACCCCAGGCGAGGGCGAAGCTGACCATGAATATCTGGGAGATAACAACAGAGGCGGGGGAGTAATAAATGCGTGAAACGAAAGCGATAAGCAGGGTATAAAGGAGAGGGTGGTGGTCGGTATACTGACCGGTCAGGATCTGCTGCCATTGAAGAACGGAATCCTGACTTATCAGTCCGGGGAAAAAAATCAGCAGGAATAACACCCAAACACCTATCATGGGGAGAGCGTAGAGAAGCCAGGCACCTTTTTTTCGGCTGACTGATTTTCTGGATTCAGGATCTTCTAAAGTGAGAAAAAGCCCGAATGCTAAAACTATGAAGCCGATTAAAAAACCGGTGAGGAAACGGGTAACGAGATTACCAGTCCAGCCTGCTGAGAAATTGCGTGAATTGGTTATCTGACTATCGAAGGTTTGGGTGGTATCCAGGGGATTTAGCTGCCCATCCCAACCCAGCACAACCTCCGAAATTGCAGGAGTGTTCGCAAATAAGAGGGTCGCAGAGCTGCCGGTCCGACCAGTCCAGCGTAAGGAAGCAGGCGAAGAGCCGGTATAAGTAAGGCTGTTTCCAACTCGCTGCCAATTTCCATCCAGGGAGAACTGGCTGAAGCTGATATCCCCGAATTCTGTAGTTAATGCCTGCATAGTGATGACCCGATCCGAATTACCGGCAGGGAAGGAAATCTCTAGAGTGCGTGAAGGTAGGAGAAGATAGACCTCGTGGGAGGGTATTATCGCTATTGCTGAGAACAGTCCAATGAAGATAGCACTTGCAAACCAGTACCCTTGTACGCGAGGTGAAAATTTTCTTAATTGAGGGAGTAAGAAACGGGAAAGCAGTAGATACACTAAAATAGTGAGGGTCAACCAAAGGAGAGCTGTGAAAGCAAATTCCCGTTTTGCCAGAATCGGGGATTGGATTCCTTGTATATAAATAAAAAACGCAAAAAGGAAACCTAAAACAGCTGAAAAAAAAGCCAACCCAACCCGAGATTTCGACAGCTCCAGAGTTTTCGACATTAATTTCTTTAGTCCCATAGCGATAATTCTTTCCAAAGATATAATTCTAAAAATGATAGCATAACAATATCATTTTTGGGTTGGATTTTTTCCGATTTAAGTAATATTAGAAATAGGGTTCCCCAAGAGAGAATAACATTGGAGAAGGGATATAAATCGGTCTATATACTTGAATTGATTTTGAATTAAGCTCGAGTAAGTTCAAAAATAACACATATAATATTAGATTGCTAAGAGTGATTGATTATGAAAAACAATATTACCGATTGTGCTAATTGTAAGAAAGAAGGATAAGAAAATGAAAACGCTCTTCATTCAAATCCCATGCTACAACGAAGCTGAAACGCTGGAAATAACATTATCCGCTTTACCAAGAAAAGTTAAAGGATTTGATTCGGTTAAGTGGCTTATTATTAATGACGGCAGCACGGATCAAACCGTTCGGGTTGCGCAAGAAAATGGTGTTGATTACATTATCAATCATGTCCGAAACCAGGGGTTGGCGCGGGCATTCATGACCGGGATCGAAGCGTGTGTCCACTTAGGGGCGGATGTGATCGTCAATACAGACGCAGATAACCAATATAATGCCGAGGATATTCCCCTTTTAGTAAACCCAATCTTAAACGGCCAGGCAGAGATCGTCGTAGGGGAAAGGCCAATCGATCAAGTGGAGCATTTTTCCCCACTAAAAAAATTCCTGCAGAAATTTGGCAGCTGGGTGGTTCGTATCGCGAGTAAGACGAACATCCCCGATACCACGAGCGGTTTCCGCGCGTTGAGCAGAGAGGCAGCCAAGCAAATGGTGGTCTTCACGGATTACACCTATACGCTTGAAACGATCATCCAGGCGGGGCAGAAGAACATGGCGATCATTTCGATCCCTATCAGGGTGAATCCATTTCTACGACCATCCCGTTTGATCAAGAGTATTTCCACATATATAAACCGATCAATCATAACCATCATACGAATATTTGTGATTTACCAGCCCTTTAAATTCTTCGCAAATATTAGTCTTGTGCTTTTTTCACTGGGATTGTTGATTGGTATACGCTTCTTGTACTATTTCAGCCAGGGTATGGGGGGAGGTCACATTCAATCCCTGATCCTCGCTTCAATCCTTCTCCTCATGGGTTTCCAAGCGATCCTAATTGCTTTTATCGCGGATTTACTGGCAGCAAACCGTAAGCTTCTTGAAAACATCCGCTATAAAACATATGGAGATGAACCTCGACCCAAATGATGAATTTTCTTTACCTGACCACTGGCATAAAAAGGCCGAATATTTGTTATTCCCGAGATTGATTGAGGTGATTGTTTTTTCGACAAACCTATTACCGGTTCAAAATACGATCATAAATCAAATAATTCATTAAAAATATACTAACAAGTTGTAAAAAATAAAGAGCTTTAGTCGATTTACAAAACCATGTCCACAGGATGAAACGCGAACACGGCCCTACAATGATTAATGGGATAAAGAAAAAAATATATGCTGTTGCGTCGGACCCAAGAACGAAATCATTATTAAATTGGCTGGGCTTGGGGCTAGGTATTTTAGGGATTATCTTTATTGTATATAGGTTTCGGGGAATTTCCGACGAAATCAATATATCCGCCATTTCTAAATTTCAGTGGGCAGGCATTTTATTGGGATGTGCAGCATATTCTGGCGCCTGTGTGATCCAAGCCTTTGCCTGGCACAACATCCTGGAATATTTAAAACTTCCGGTAAAACCAATTTGGTCGATCCCAACCTTTGGTATATCCCAAATGGCTAAGTATATTCCCGGGAACGTTTTTCAATTTGCCAGCCGGCAGGCCATTGGAGTATCAGAAGGGCTACCCGGTATTCCCCTGGCGAAATCCATCATTTGGGAGCTTGGGTTGATGGCCGGTACTGCCTTTTTATTCGCCATTTTCATCATTCCCAATTACAACAAGAATGTATCCACCCTTCTTACCATCCTTATTTTTATTCTCATTTTGATCGTTCTGTTATTCGTTATCGGACTATTTATTGGAAGACGGATCAGTAATTCGATCGGCCTTTTTGCGATTTTTTTTTCCATAACCAGCGCGATATTTATCTATTTATTAACCTTAATTTTAGGCTGGCAAGCCCCCCCGGGCTTTCAATTAATAACATTATGCGGAATATATATTTTCTCCTGGTTGATCGGTTTCATTACACCGGGAGCGCCCGCCGGCGTTGGGGTTCGGGAAATTGTACTTTTTTCACTTTTATCGCCCTTTATTCCGGAAGGTATTCTCTTGCTCGCAATTGTTGTAATGCGTTTTATTACGGTTGGGGGAGATTTATTTTTTTATGGGGTTTCTTGGGGAATAAGGCATAAAACCGGATAATTATTATTTTGAAACGAAATAATCACATTTCAAATTGCGCATTTTCAGTGAGGATAATTATTCACGAAAGAATGTGTTTTGGCTATAAATTGCGACTATCAATAACCCTATTCCAAATAATCCTGTAAGATACGCCCCGTAATAATACCGGTAATTATCAGATTGATTTATTAATCCAAGAATCACAGATTGTAACCCTACTGGAAATATAAAAAGAAGTCCTTTCCGGTTTCTTATTCTGATGGAAAATACCGTGGTGGAATAGATGCCTAGTATTAAATAAACAGCAGGAGCTATCAAGAGTGTCAGATCGGGATTTGTCCTTATCGAAATGAAGAACTCAGCCAAAGATTGCTGAATGAACGGGATGAGACTTTTTTCGGAGATGTATTTTACCGGTAAAGTACTTATCCACGAGTTAGGGGTGATCGGTACAAGCGTATTTGCCCCGCAGAAACCCGGCAACCTCCATACGATTGAACTAACGGTTTCGAGATGGCGGAGTTCAACTAAAGGCTCCTTGAAGGCAAGGTCGATAAATAGTTTCTGAATTGCCGGGCCTTGAGCGGCTGTGGTAAGTTTGGAATACCCCGGGGTAAACATGATTGAAAGGGCTGTACAATCATCATATTTCCACATTTCGCTTGCCAGGATTGAATCTGCCAGTGCTTGTTCAGCGGGTGAGAGGGGTCGGCCTGTGTTGATGTGCGCGGAAATGTGATGGAGCATGACATCCTGCATAAACCCCAATGGACGCTGGCCGACCCGTAGAGCGCTGTATAAGGGTCCATGGATCACTCCATAAGCTACGGTCATTAGCACGAAAGCTGCAAGCAGCGGTTTCCACCATTTTAGATAAAAAACCAGCAATAACAGTAAGGTTACTAAAGGGATGGGTAACCCGTTGTGTCGGAAGGAAGTAACGCACAAACACACCACACCCAGCCAAACCCAAGTGAAGCGTTTCTCCAACCAGGCTCCATTTGAAAGTACGATCTTCAGGATCATCAAGGAGAAGAGGAAAAGGCTGGTTGAGTAAGGGATATCCTTTAATAATATAACCACCATAATTGCGTTGAGAGGTGCCATGGCGAAGATACCAGCCAGGAGCCACCCCGCCCAATGAGGCAGACCGTGTTCTTCGAGAAGGCGGATACCCCAGGCGACAGTGAGGCTGAGGAAGAGGATCTGGGCGATGACCACCGCAGCAGGGGAGAGCCAAACCCGGGTGATCAACCACATTGAAAGGGTGTGGAAGACGGGGTGGGTGTCGTTGAAATGACCGGAGAGGATCTGGCCCCACTGGTCGTTGGAATCGGTATGCATCATAGCAGGGAAAAATGTAAGCAGACAGAGACCCCACACTATTATCATGGGCAAGGTATACGGGAGCCAGGAGTACCGTTTCATATTAGGTACTGGTTTGGATTTGAATTCGAAAGATAAGAAAAAAACAGTTATGAAAAAGAATAGAAAAGAGGTAGATACCCCCAAGAGGATCGGGACAAATGAGTGGTCGGATTTGAAGGTTTGAATGATCGTAAAAGAGTCACCTTCCTGGCCTTGCAGATCGATAGCGGTGGTTTGCTTATCAAAATATAGGATCAGGGGGTTCGAGTAAGGAGTTTTTTCGAATTCAATCTTTAATTCGCTGCCCATCCTTCCCAGCCAATGGAGAGACGCAGCTTCAGGCCCGGTGTGTGTTATTTTGGTATCAGAAATTTGCCAATCCCCGGTCTGCTGTAATTGAGAAAAACCGATATCTCCCAGATCATGTGAAATCCAAATGACCGAGACAGTACGGTCATCGGCATTATCTCCTGTTGCGGGGGGAACAGTTATAGCGATGGAATGGTCAGGAAACGCCAGATAGAAGGGGGGGAGGTTGGTGGAGAAAACAATAAATCCACCAAATAGGAAGGATGCAATAATCAAGAGAACAATTCCACGGCGTCCGATCATCTGGATTCTTGATAAGAAGAACCCATTAAGCAGGTAATAGATCAAAGGAGATATTGCTATCCATAATATGATTGTTATACCCAATTCGCGTCTGGCCAGGGTGGGTGATTGGAAAAAAAGAAGATAAGCAGAAAAGGATAAAAAGAATCCGAAGATAATCGCAAAAAATAAAACAACCCATTTGTTACCGCAAGTTTGGCGATTCATAAATATTCAAGAAGTAGGTCGAAGATCATTATGGATTATAGTTGGTGGTTACCGAAACGAATAAAGGAAGATCATTCATTCCTATCGTCACCATTTTTCTTCCTGATAGAAGTAAAAAGGAAACCAATAGAAAAAACTCCAACCAATACGACACCATAATGGTATCGATATGTTTGCGATATATTAATGAGCGTAAGGAAAACAGATTGAATCAATATTGGTGAGAGATATAGTAACATTTTCCAATTCTTGGTCCTGACAGAAAAAATAATTGTGCAATAGATTGCCAAATATAAATAGATTGCCATGATCAGGTTTGGGTTGTGATTCGTTTCACTCGGGTAAATTGGAAGGTAGTTCTTTACAAAAGAAATCAATCCCCCCGAAGGAAAATTCGAATCTGACAAGTTGTTATCGTTCTTAATAGTATCAAGATTAGTTCGATCCCGGCAAGATGAGTCAAGGCTCCAAATTATCTGACTGGCGCAAACCATATGGCGTATGTCAACTTTAGGGTCCTTTAGAAATAGCTCGAAAGCGATCCGAGCAGGTTTATTTATATCCTGGCGGAGTAAAGGTACATCATAATTTTGCAGAGGTAAACCCTGTTGGTGTTGTAAAATCCCAGGAAAGACCGCGAGCATGGTTGGATTTGCCTGGCAGCAATCGTAATTCCATGAGTTAATAGGAGCCAGTTGGTTTAAATAGGTTTCCTGCCGTTCGGTTAGTTGTGTACCTGATCCAAGGTGGGCGGCGATATGATGCAGAAAAAGAATTGTTCCAAACTCTGGCTCATGTTTAACTTTTAATGCTGAATAAATAGGCCCATACATAATGGCCAGACAAAGGACAAGGACCCCACCTGCGGCGGCAATTTTTTTCCAGGCAAAGCGATAAAATATCAACAATAACAATAATGAACCTATCGCAACCGGTAAACCATTAATTCTGAACAAGGTGATGGCTGCGAGGGTGGAACCAAAGAATAACCACCGCAATTTCAAGGTTAACCATTTTCCTTTTGAATTGACTGCTTTCAGGAAAATTATTGAAAGGATCAAAATTGATACGGAATAGGGTATATCCTTTACAATGGCGAGCGCGCTGAGAACATTGAGCGGTAAAATGGCGAAAATCGCAACGAGCATCCATATGATTATTCTTGGGACTCGCATTTTAGCGAATTCATCCAACCCCCACGCAAGCGACAGGCTAATGATTAAGATTTGAAAGATTGCCGTTGAAGCAGGGAAAGGATAGATCCGATCTGCCAGTCCCATTACGAGCGCGTAAAGAATAGGATGGTGGTCTGAATAATGGCCAGTGATGACTTGTAACCACTGTGTCCATGAATCTTCCGCCACCAAACCCGGGTAGATCACATAAAGAACTCCAAACCACACTACGATCATGGGAATGGCATACAGCAACCAGGAGAAGCGTTTTTTGGGACGGGGTTTCGACTCCGGAATTTTGATATTGAGAAAAAATAGCGTGGCGACCAAGAAAAGAAATGATGTAAATAGGAATATGGCGAAACCTGCTAATAAATTTGCCTGATGCCAATCAGAGAAAGATTGGGCGGCAACCACCTTTATTTCAGTATTACCAGTCAGGTCATAAGTGGTAAGCTTTCCATCCCACCCAACTTGAACTGGTCCGCTCTGGGGGCTCGACTCGAATTCAATCTTGGCGATTTTATTTATTCGTCCTTCCCATTGTAGCGAACCGCTTGATATCCCGGATAAAAATATCTTATTGGATTCATTATGCCAATCACCCGTTTGGATAAACTGAGAAAAACTGACATCCTGCCAGCCATCCGAGAACCAGGTGAGAGAAACTATATGATTTTCGATTGATGAGTCAGTCACCTGCGGCACAGCGATGGTCAGTGTATGCTTGGGTAGAAGGAAATAAACAGGGGGATAGGGGATAGAGACCGAGATGAATAATCCGAACAGAAAAGAAAAGATTAATAGGATAATTCTTTTGCGACCGGAATATCTACGAAGATGAGGTAGAAGAAACCGGTTGAGAAAAAGATAGACAGGCCAGAGCAGGATAAAGAAAACTGTGAATGCAACTAACAATTCACGCTTACTTACCAAATGAGACTGAAAAAATAATACGTAAAAAACCAAATCAAAAATAAAAGCTACCAAAACAACAAGAAAAGTGATTAGTATTCGGCTTCTTTTTGTGGTTGTTTCCATTTTTTTCGAGAACCCTTTAAGGCAAAGATGAATCTGGATCTGTAGAAACCGCTGGATCCCCGATCAATTTTGGTGAGCAAAAAGATAAGAATAGTAATCCTATGCTAAATAAGCCAACTAAATAAACCCCAAATTGATAACGAAATTCACTCGCAACCATTACCAACGCAAGAATAATTGTTTGAATACAAGCGGGAGTCATAAACAAAAGACCCTTGAAGTGATGAGTCCGATATACAAATATTATGGTGTTGTAGATCAATAAATATAGGTAAACCGCAGGAGCGATAAAAATGGTTAATAAAGGATTTGTCCTGATTTCGATCAGAAATGCGCTTAAAAAAGGTGCGAGGGCTAGCAGGAGACTGTTTTCTTTAAAAAAACCACCATATTTCGTCCCAATCCATTGGGATTTTGTCTCTGGTACCCATGTTGTTGATCCACATTGGCTTGGAAGGCGCCAAACCATCGCGCTGGAGCATACCAAATGTTGAAGCTCTATCTTGGGCTCTTTGAGGGCGAGTTCCACAGACAATTTTTGAATTGTTGTGACATTTTGTGATAAACGATTGAAAGAAAAATCTTTTCCCGAAAATGTTGAAACAACACTGCAACAATCATATTCCCATTGATTTAGGGGTAGGATTTTTTCCGCCATCACAATTTCTTCTGGTGAAAGGGGTTTCCCCGTTTTAATGTGCGCAGCAATATGGAAAATAAGTGTCTGTTGCTTAAAACCTATAGACCTATTTACTTCTAAGAGATTAAATAAAGGCCCCTGGATAAGTAAATACAAAAATATGAAGATTACACCGGCTTTAACAATAGGTATCCAAATTGTCCTATAAAAAATAATAAGGAGGGGTAATGAAATTAATGGAATTGGCGGACCGTTATGTCGGAAGGAGGCTAGGCAGAGGCTCACCAATCCTAACCAAACCCAAGCGGATTTCGTTCTCATCCATTCCCCATTTGAAAATATTATTTTCAGAATCATCAAAGAAAATAACAGAAGACAGATGGAATAGGGAATATCTTTCCAAACTACGACGACCATATTACCGTTGAGCGGTGCAAATGTAAAAATTGATACCAAACTCCAAGAGCCCCACTGAGGAAGACCTTGTTTTTCAAGAATATTGACCCCCCATGCAACAGTAAGGCTAAGCGAGATTATCTGAATTGTCACTACAGCAGCGGGGGAATACCAGATTCGCGTGACCAACCAGAGAAAAAGGGAGAAAAAAACCGGATGCGAATCGCTGAATCTCCCCGAGACCATTTGTCCCCATTCGATATTGGAATCTGTGGTCATCATTCCGGGATAGAAGGTGAGGAAGAAAACCCCCCATACCACGATCATTGGTATGGCGTATCGCATCCAGGCGTATGGCTTTTTGGATCGTGTTTCCTTTAATGGGATTTGGATATTCAAAAGAAAAAGTGTGATTATCAGAAAAAGGAAGAATGAGGTAATGAAAACCGCTAAACCTGTCAGAAAATTTGCAGGATTCTTATCGGTAAAGGGTTGGACGGCAATCACCTTTTTTCCACTTTCTCCTGTCAGATCATAGGTTTCAGCTTTTCCATCCCAGTTGACCTGAATCAATCCACCTTGAGGGTTTGAGTCGAACTCAATTTTTGATCTCCCATTTGTTCTGCCTTGCCAATGGAGTGAACCACCTCCCGGACCTGTTATAACCATTCGGTTGGATTCCCTTCGCCAGTTACCCATTTGGTCAAATTGAGAAAAACTGACATCCTGCCAGCCATCTGAAAACCAGGTAATCGCGATCTGGCGATTTTCTACATTCAATCCACTTGCTGGCGGTATCGAAATCGTAAGTGTATGGTTTGGATAAAGGAAATAAACTTGGGGTAGGTTAGTGGAAATAGAGATGAACAACCCAAAGATGAGGGAAATAAAAATAAGAATAATTTTTCCCTGAGGGGTGTATTTTTGAAAAATCGGATAGAGGAAACGATCAACCAGGTAAAAAATCGGCCAAATAAGGGCGGAAAAAATCAGAAAAGTTGCAAAAAGCTCACGCTTGGGAACAAGTGGTGTTTGAAGAAATAATAAATATATCGTAGAAGAGAAAATCAGGTTGATGAAAACGGAGAATATTGCTTCCCGGATTTGGATTTTATGGCGGGGTTGAATATTCTTCAAAATAGCCTTCTTATGTTCGTAAATAAGGAGAACAATTTCATGAACCCAACCCCCCATTATATTGGCAAATATTAATTAATGAAATCATGTTTACATTTAATAGGAGAATAATTGCAGTGTTCTGCCCAAAAAACTAAGGTAGCACAATCACAGTCACCAATGGTAGTAATTCTTAGGAAAACGACCGATATATATCCCGACCGACCTAGATCCAATAACGCGCATACTGACCCGTGAAAAAACATATCTAATTCTTGTCTCATCTCACTTTAAATTAACCCGCTCTGATTTTAAGTTAATCGCTATAAGTAATAATCCAATTCCAAAGAGTCCAATGAGATAAGCCCCATAATGATATCTGAATTGATCAGAGACATTAATCAGCAAATATACCGAGGACTGGATCACGATCGGAAGAACAAATAATATTATTTTCCAGTTCCTCCTTCTGATGCTAAGTATTGCAGTAGCATAGATTCCAAGCCAAAGATAAACTGCCGGGGAAATAAAAACTGAAAAAACCGGATTTGTTTTCAAATTGATGAAAAGATTTGTTAATGGTTTTATCAATGGAGGAATTAGGCTTTTTTCCGTATTTCTTTTATATCCTGGATCGATCCATATTCTCGAATCATATGGAAGCAACGTGTTTGCCCCACAAAAGCCGGGGGATCTCCACACAATAGAGCTGACATTTACGAGGTGCTGGAGTTCAACCAAAGGCTCTTTAATGGCAAGTCCGACGAACAATTTCTGAATTGTTTTTCCTTGGATCGATGTAAATAAATCGGGATAATTGGTCGAATGTATGATTGAAAGAACCGTGCAACTATCATATTTCCATTGTTCTCTTGGCAAGATGGAATCTGCCAGAGCTTGTTCGGTTGGCGTGAGGGGTTTCCCGGTATTGATGTGAGCGGAAATGTGATGCAACATGACATCCTGAATAAAACCCAGTTGGCGTTGCCCAACCCCCAGGGCTTTATAGAAAGGTCCATGGATTATTGCAAAGAGGATTGTCGATAATGCAATAGCCTTAAGTAAAGGCTTCCACCATTTTCTATAAACGACTAAAAGAACTAGAATGGTCACTACCGGAATGGGAAGCCCATTATGGCGAAAAGAAGCGATGCACAGACTGACCAGTCCCAGCCAGACCCAAGTAAGGCGTTTATCCAACCAGGCTCCATGAGTGAGCACGATCATCAGTATCATCAGGGAGAACAACAATAGGCTTGTTGAATAAGGGATGTCCTTCCAGAGTACGATTACCATATTTGCATTGAGGGGAGCTAAAGCGAAGATGGCAGCTAGGAGCCAGGATGCCCAGTGAGGCAATCCGTGCTCTTCGAGCAGGTGGATACCCCAGGCGACGGTGAGGCTGAGGAAGAGGATCTGGGCGATGACGACCGAAGCGGGGGATAGCCAGATGCGGGTTACAAGCCACATGGAGAGGGTATGGAAGACAGGGTGGGTATCGTTGAAATGACCCGTAAGTATCTGACTCCACTGGTCGTTCGAATCTGGACTCATCATGCCGGGGAAAAAAGTGAGCAGATAAATCCCCCAAACAATGATCATTGGGAGGGTATATACCAACCATGAACACCTTCGCTTTTTGGCCGAAGGTTTTATTTCAATTTGATATGTTAAGAAAAAAATCGTGACGAGAAAAAACAAAAATGAGGTTGCGAACCAAAGTAGAACTGAGATTAGGAAATGATGTCCTTCCCTGGCGCTAAACGATTGCGAAACGGCGAAGGTTTTTCCGGGGTCGCCAGATAGGTCGAATGATGCTTCTTGCCCATCCCAGTTGATTGTTATAGGGTTGGCATAAGGAGTATATTGAAATTCAATCGAAATATTCTGGCCTGTCTTTCCCTTCCATTCCAATGCCGCTGGGTCTGGTCCGGTATGGCTTATCCCATTTTCAGCGATGGTCCATTCACCCGTACTTTTAAGTTGTGAAAAACTTACATCTCCCAGATCGTGCGTGATCCAGGTAATGGCGACGACTCGTTCCTGAGTAGTTGCATCAGATGCCTCAGGCACATTAATATGAAAAGAGTGGGCTGGGGTGATAAGGTAAAGAGGAGGTTGGTTGGTGGTAAACAGGACCAAGAAACCTGCTAGTCCCGAAATAATTAATAAAACCGCCTTTTTACGAGGCGGAGAGCCTTCCAGGTGAGGTATGAGGTATCTGTTGAGACAGAGAAAAACAACCCAAATCAACACAACAAAAATCAGAATTACTGCAAGCAGTTCCCGTTTACTGACCAGCGGGGATTGAATAAAAAGGAGATAGATAGTGAAAGATAGGACGAGGCTAATCGCACCGGAAAGCAGCATTTCCCAGGTTCGAATTCCCTTTTTATTTCTTTCAAGTTTCATAGTCTGCTTTTTTCCAGAAGAACGAAAGACGAGAATTAATCGAGTTTCCCCTTCTCCAGTTCTTTCACCCTTGGATTGTCCCGATACACCCCGCGGTTCTCCTCCGGCAGCAGCACAGCTATTCGGCACATTACCTCGTCCGTCCAGCGCTGCATCTCCGCTTCGCGGTTCTCCCGCCCGATCTCGGGGATGACAATCGGCGGGCCAAAAGTCGCCTTCATCTTCGGCTTCCGGAAGTGCAGCAGCTCGCGCACACCCGTTGCCGTCCCGGTGATCCCAACCGGCACGATCGGCGCCCCGCTGCGAATTGCCAGGAAGACAATACCGGATTTGCCCGGCAGCAAGCCTCCTGTGGTGCTGCGGGTACCCTCCGGGGAAACCCCCAGGCAGCCGCCTTTCTTTAAATGATCCAATCCAGATTTAATGGCAGCGAAATCGGCTATATCGCGGTCGATCCAGATGGCTTCTCCCATCCAGGCCAGGGGGGCGATGAGCAGGTTTTTTTTGTATTTGGTGGTGAGCACGCAGGTGATATCCGTGCGGGCAGGGATATCCAAGAGTACCGGGATATCCAGCCGGCTGAGATGGTTGGTGGCGATCAGCACACCACCAGAAGGGGGGAGGTATTCCATCCCTTCGTAGGATGTTTTCGTAAGTGCTTTTAGCAA
>JGI20214J51088_10000738_pt1 | contig 22412 bp, 13 predicted proteins | sample WetSurMetagenome_FD_51088 | JGI IMG/M metagenome (IMG submission 51088) | reverse complement strand
CGGTGAAGACGAGAAATATGGATGTGCAGGTTCTCGGAACTCATTTCGACGTTAATGCTTACAGGCGCAATGCAGAAGTGAAAACGATGTTGTATGAAGGCACAGTTGCTGTAAGATGTAATGAAAAGTCGGCCTTGCTGAAGCCTGGAGAAATGGCTGTGTACAATAAAGGAAATCATACCTTAAGGCAAAAGGCGATACACGATATGTCCGATTATATATCATGGCTTAAGGGTCAATATATTTTTAATAATTCATCCATTAATGATGTTGCGGCCGAACTGTCGAACTCATTCGGCGTAAACATCGTCATCCCCGACAAACATTTGCAGCAGTTCCATATTACGGCAAGGTTCTGCCACGGTGAGAATTTAACAACAATACTAACAATACTTCATGAAGCAGGCTACTTTGAATATTCGGTTGACAGAAACCGTATTACTCTATGCCCCAAAGTAAAATAAATAATGAAACAGACTATTTCAATTAAAAATTCATTTAGACTTTTTCTGCTAATAAGCCTAATATTAGTTACTAGCATGAATGTGCATGCCCAAAATCTTTCGCGGCGATTATCAGTGAGTTTCCATAATGTCTCATTGACTGATTTTACAAAGTACGTAGAGAAAAAGACGGGCTGCACATTCATTTACAGTGAAAATGTTCGCCTTGATCGACCTCTTGGTTTTAAGTTGAAGAATGCCTCATTACAAGAGATTCTTGACAGAGCGTTTAACGACCAACCTATCGGTTACCGAATAAGCGGGAGTTACATTTTCTTGCAAAAGAAGAAGCAGAAACCGGCAGAACGGAGAATAGATAAGCCTAAAGTACGTCAAAGACGCAACTATACAGTTAGCGGTTATGTTATGGACGGCATTTCGTCCGAGACTTTAATCGGTGCCAATGTTATTTCGTCCGGCACTCATCAGGGAACGGCTTCAAACTCTTATGGATATTACAGTATCACGATACCGGAAGGTGAGACAAATTTGAAATTCTCTTATTTGGGCTATTCCGCAAAGGATTGTAAGTTCAGGCTTCACAAAGATACTTTGATAAATGTTCACTTGTCAAGCGACAACAGGTTACAGGAAGTTATTGTAACTTCAAAGAAAGATGAAGTAGGTTTACTTGCCACCGGCATGGATGCAATAGACGTACCGGTAGACCAGATAAAGCATACTCCCGCACTGTTGGGAGAAACGGACGTTATGCGCACAATACAGCTATTGCCCGGCATACAGTCTGGTACGGCGGGTACCGCAGGTTTGTATGTACGCGGCGGCAATGCTGACGAGAATCTTATTTTGCTTGACGGCATACCTGTATATAAAGTAGACCATCTGTTCGGTTTTTTCTCCGTCTTCACGCCCGAAGCCATGAAAAAAGTAACATTCTTCAAAGGTTCTTTTCCCGCTCGTTTCAACGGGCGGTTGTCATCTGTAATAGATGTCCGCACAAAAGACGGCGACATGTATCACTATCACGGTAATTTGGCTATCGGCTTGCTAACAAGCAGATTTAATTTTGAAGGACCAATAATCAAAGGGAAAACGTCTTTTAATATGTCGGCTCGCCGGAGTTATAGCGACTTGGTTGCCCGCCCTTTTATGTCGAAAGATGAAAAAGGCGGTTATTATTTTTATGACTTCAACTTTAAACTTAATCATAAATTCTCCGACTTCGATCGCATCTATTTGAGCTATTACCAAGGGCGCGATTGCATGGAGGAAAATGATTATGATACGGAGACATTAGGCAACAACCCAACATTTTATGACAAATATGGCATGAATATGGCATGGGGCAATTCCATTACTTCGCTCAGGTGGAACCATGTCTTTAACGACCGTTTGTTTTGTAATACCACAGTTGCAATCAACAATTACAAAATACATTTGATGAGCTACGATAACGATGAGGTAGGTACCAATTCATACGAAAACAGTACGTCGCACTATAATTCAAACATTAAGGATATTAACGTCCTCACCGACTTCGATTATTACCCTTCAACGGCGCATCATGTCAAGTTTGGTGCCGGATATATTTATCATGTCTTTTGTCCCGAAGTTACCAATGTTCAATGCAAAGATAAAGAAAGCGGAACACTTCCCATCGACACGGCTTATAATTCTCCAACTCGCGACATTTATGCTCATGAGGTTTCGGCTTATGTCGAGGATAATTGGAAGATAAACGACAGGCTTCAGGCTAATTTGGGCTTCAACCTTTCTGCATTTCATGTGCAGGGTAATAGCTATTATTCATTCCAACCACGTTTATCTTTTCGTTATCAGTTGACAAACTCTGTAGCATTAAAGGCTGCATACACAAAAATGACTCAATATGTGCATTTACTTACGTNGATGCCGATAACCATGCCCACAGATTTATGGGTGCCGGTAACGAAAAACGTACGACCAATGCAGGCAAATCAGTTCTCTGTGGGAGGATATTATACAGGATTGAAGAATTGGGAACTGTCTGCCGAAGCTTATTACAAGTCCATGAACAATGTGCTCGAATATAAGGACGGCGTGAGTTTTCTCGGCTTTTCATCAGATTGGGAGAATCTTGTTGAGATGGGGCACGGACGAGCTTTCGGTATTGAATTCATGTTGCAGAAGAAGGTAGGCAACAACACTGGTTGGTTGTCGTATACATTGTCGAAGAGCGACAGAAAATTCAGTAAGGGAGGAATCAATGGCGGTGAACGTTTTCCTTATGCCTATGATCGGCGGCACACCATAAATATTGCATATAATCGTAAATTCAGTTCTCGGTTTGATATAGACCTTACATGGATGTTCTACACCGGCGGGGCTACGTCTTTAGCATTGAAAAAGAGTACAATAATTATCCCTGATTATGGCAGATCGTACTATAACAGGGATGTAGGGGATGGCGTAACGGAAGTAGATTATGTGCCTCATCGCAATAACTATCGTTTGCCGTCGAGCCACACATTGTGCTTGGGTTTTAATTTTCATAAAAAAACAAAGCACGGCATGCGTACATGGAACATAAGTCTTTACAACGCATATGATGCCATGAATCCTACACTGATTTATCGTAAAACCAGTGAATGGGACGGTTCTCTGCCCAGTTCGGAAAATAAGCTTGTTAAGTATACGCTTCTTCCTTTTATTCCGTCTTTTACATACATATATAGTTTTTAAAGATATCTCGATTATGAAAAATAAAATATTTTCGATACTCAGTGTTTTGACAGCATTTCTCTTTGTCACTTCATGTGAAAAAGATATGCCGATTACTCAGAATGAGAAGTTTGAACGGTTAGTGATGAATGCTTTTATCGATGCCGATTCAACAAATAATGCGCTATATCTCAATCTTACCGGAGCGGATTCTGCACTTGTAGTTAAAGATGCGCATATTGAAGTGCGTGTCAATGGCGAACTTAAAGAAACTGAAGTGGCATTATCAAGGAATAGATATCCTGTAAAAACGCAGTTCCATCCGGGAGACGTAGTTCGTATAGACGCATACACCAATGATAATAAATACCATGCATGGATTGAAGAGACGGTGCCGCATTCCGTTGAATCAGTATATGTGGATACGGCTCATGTATATAAAAAATTCTATAATAATTCCACTTCCGGTGGCGGTTCTGGGACAGGAAACATCTGGCAATATAAGATTTATTTTAAAGATAACAGCGGAGATGTAAATTACTACCGCTTGTATATGAAACGTTCCATAAAACAAAAAATAATATATAAAATTCCAACAGAGTGGCTACCTAAAATGGTTTATAAAGAAGACACGGTAATATATTACAGACCTGACTACGGTTCGGATTATATGTGTTACGAAGATCCGATTATGATGGATGGGCATTCCATATCGGCTGGAGGAGATAATGATTTTGGCGATTTCTTGCCGACTCTGCAATATACGGAAAATACTTATGGCGTATTCAACGATAATCGTTTCAATGGCAAGTCATGTATGTTGACTGTTTATGATAATTTGTTGTCTTATCCGCCTTATAAGCATACTGTCGATACAGAAGCTGAAACAGAAGAGACTACGATAAGCTCTATAGATGAAATATTTTTTGTTCAGAGCATTACCGAATCCGAATATTATTATCTTAAAGCGTTGAATCTATATCGGTCTTCAGATTATCAGGATAATGATGATCTTTCCGGTCCTATAAAGTTTCCAACAAATGTTCACGGAGGCACAGGCATGGTAGGCTTCAGTTCTTCGGCTTCAAAGTATATTCGTTTGCAGGGGAAATATAATTAAACACGGAATGAAGTAATTACTCAAATATTCTCCTTGTATTCGTTAGGCGTTACACCGTTACGGTTGGCAATCCGGAGGATAGTGGCAAATCAGACTTGATGTATAAATCAATTTCTCAAATCTACTTAGCATATCGCTATTCACATGAGAGACAGATACATAGAGCAACTAAAACAAGGAGCATTGTGAAATGAAATTTTCCTTTTATGTAATGCTTTTGCAAATATTCGTAGGATACTTTCTAATAAAAAATGTTGTAAAAAGATGATTCTTTTTGCTGAATATTATTTATCTTTATAATAGTTTACTCGATAAAGATTTCAACTTATTGGCATATTTGAAAATGTGGTAGGAGTTTAGTAATAATATATATTTAAAAAAGAATATGAAAGTAATAGTACTAAACGGCAGCCCGAGAAAAAGTTGGAATACTGTCAAATTGTTGGAGAATACTCTCGTTTTGATATTGATGAAAAAAAGAATATCATGAGCGAGTTTTTCCTCTTGATTGCAAAAGGCATACGACTTGGGTAGCAGCATGGTATGAAGTATATATTGACTATAGTAGGTCCTCATTTTAAGAATTATAACTTTTTTATAATACTGAATCATTTCAAGGGCCATGCCATGGCCGGCTTTGGCGGAGCCATTAAAAACATGTCAATCGGAATAGCTCTGCCGGAGGGAAAATGTTGATTCATTCGGCCGGAAAAGTAGATAAGACAGGTGATTTCGGTCCTGCCATGCAAACTCCACAGGATGCTTTTCTTGAATCTATGGCAGAAGCTGCCGGTGCTGTAGAAAATAGCCTAGGTAAAAACATTATTTATATCAGTGTAATGAATAACCTGTCAGTTGATTGTGATTGTGACTCCCATCCGGTACCACCAACTATGGCTAATGTGTATTCTGGCTTCTACGGATCCTATAGCATTGGATCAGGCTTGCATTGATTTGGTATATAAGGCATCTGATAGTAAAGACTTGAGGAAACGAATAGAGAGCAGACACGGTATACATGTCTTAGAATATGGCGAAAAAATCGGTGTTGGTAAAAGAATATATAAGTTGGTCAATATAGATTAAATGATAGAGACGTCTATCATTTATTTCCTGAAACGCAGTTTGCATAAAACTTGATATATTAAACATACTTTTGGAAGATTTTTGCAAATGAGTGCAAGCTAATCCGTATCTTTATTAAAGATTAGAAATCATAAAAGTAAAAATGAAATGTCAGAATTAAAAAGTAAAAAAGTCGTTGTAATTACCGGTGCTTCAAGTGGAATAGGTGAAGCAACCGCAAAGTTACTGGCAAGCCAAGGCAATAAAATTGTCTTGGGCGCAAGACGGGAAAAACGTTTGATTGAGCTTGTAAAAACCATTAAAGATAATGGTGGAGAAGCTGTTTATAAAGTAACTGACGTTACTAATCTGGCAGATGTCAAGGCCTTAGCTAATACAGCACTTGATGCATACGGAAGAATAGATGTTTGGATGAACAATGCCGGTTTGATGCCTCACTCCGAATTTATCAAAGGTAAAGTTGATGATTGGAATCAAATGATTGATGTCAATCTACGTGGTGTACTGAATGGAATAGATGCGGCATTGCCTGAAATGAGAAAACAAAAGAGTGGTCATATCGTAAATATAGCTTCTGTTGCAGGACATGTCATAACACCGGCTGCCGGCGTTTATAATGCAACGAAGTTCGGAGTAAGAGCAATTAGTGATGCACTTCGTCAGGAGGAGGCAATAGCTAAAAGTAATATACGTGTAACAGTTATTTCTCCGGGAGCTATAACTACAGAGTTGGTAGACCACATAACCGATAAAGAACAGAAAAAGGCTATAGATAATTTTTATAATGTGTACGCCATAAGTGCAGATCGTGTAGCTCGTTCTATAGCATTCGCAATTAATATGCCGGAAGATACGGGCATTAATGAAATTGTCATTCGCCCTACCGGTCAGCAATTATAATTGTCGCATGAATGTGATATGTAGCCTTTTTATGTCTTATACTGAATATAGAGTATAAGACAAGGTGCTGCAATGGTTATAAATATATAATATTGCAGTAACATTTTGCTAAGATATGGTAGCGAGCCAACTGAAATGCCATATTTGGATATTGGCGTGCTCTGTTTTTGCTAATATTGTTGTTATGTAATTTCCTCTATTCCGGTAATTGCAAGAAATGAATATAATTTTGCCCCATTTTTTGCAAAATAAAACTCATCAGTAAAATAATACGTAAAAAGCTGACATCGCGGTCTGAATTTTTTACTTTTGCTGTAGCTAATAAGGTTGAAATTAGCAAGGTTGAGGAAAGTAAAAACGAAACAAGTACAAAGGCTAAGAAGTACAGAATGCACCTGCAAAAGTATGACCGATTAAATTTGCATAGGAACAATAAATATAATATATCGTCTAAATATTGGTAAATATCTCAATTATATGTAAATTTGCGATTCTAATGTAACTTATGTAACTAATATTATGTTTATACTTTCAAATTGAATAAATAGTGCTCATTTCTTATTAATGAATCGAAAAGAATATATATTTATAATGAGGTTAAATGGACGACAACGAACGTTTTATTAATGAGCTTAATAAGCGTAGTGCGCTTGCTTACTACAAGCTTTATGATGATTATTATAAGGCTTTGGTAGCATATTCCACAAATTTTGTGTCGGCTATCGAATCGGCTGAAGACATTGTCCAAGATTTGTTTATCGGAATTTGGGAAAAAAATCTGACTTTCTTTTCTTATTCTTCATTAAAACATTATCTGTACAATTCAGTCAGGAATGCCTCAATTAATTACTTGAAACATCAAAATGTTGAAGCTTTATACATCCAGAAGTTAATAGATACTTATAAAGGATTTGACGATGAAGACGATGTATACGAGGAAGAAGTTTACAGGTTGCTATTTAAAGCAATTGATAAATTACCATCGAGATGTAAGGAAGTGTTTTTGCTCTATATGGACGGAAAAAAGAATGAAGAAATAGCCGATATGCTTAATATCGCCGTTGAGACAGTTAAAACGCAGAAAAAACGAGCCATACAATCATTGAAGAAACAACTTGGTTCTCTATTTTTTGTTATACCGTTTCCTATATTCTAAACAATATATATAAAAACTGTCACTTAACTTTTTTATTGTTAAATGACAGTTTAAAATCTTTTATATTTTACTCATATTACATAACTCTATTGATTAGTTGAATTAGATAATCGTACTTACCTTTTGTTATAACATCTTTAGACTTCAATTCGGCTTTTTGTAGTATTTTACGTATATTTTGTAATCTACTATAGCAAATTCCATCGATATCTGTATTCACATAATATGATATGGATGATATTTGACCTACATTTTCAGTTTCCATTTCATTCATCGTTTCTGTATTCTCGAACGGTGGAACGAAGCTGAAATCGTAAATAGAAAAATGAGGTTTATCCATGTCTGATGATAAGGCGAAGTTTTTGATAGATGCAGCCATATATTTCTTTTTTATCGAATTCAACGACGGAGATAAGTCAATTAATCCGTTAATATACTGTCCTGTTTGTAGCAATTTTTCTGCTGACATAGGTTTACCTGTATAAAAATCTTTAAACAAATATTTCTCTATATCATTAAGATATTCTTGTTGCAAATACGGTTTGAATGACTTACTGACACTCAAATTCATCTTAGATAAACGAGAAAATAAATCTTGCATCGGTATTCCTGATTGATAAGTCCAATTGGACATACTCGTATTATATCCACCTAAATATAAGAAGTCGCGATTAGTATCAAGCCATTTCAAATTGTTGCATACTGATAAAATTTTGTTGACTATTTTCTGCTGCAACTCCCGCGGAACAGATTTGTAAGAAGGTAGCAGACTATTGGCGTCAGCTTCGTTTAAATAAACACCTCCTATATACGAAGATTCTGAATGAATGATATTATACAATTCCAGAAAAGCATAATCAGGAAAAAGTTCTTTATATTCGGTAGTTGAAGCATCTAATTTATTATACCATTCGGCGGCATGTTTAATCACATATTTCACATGCGATATAATGGCATCAATATCGGCAATGGGATCATTTCCTAAGTCATATCGTTGCGAACGCGGATCTGAAGCTATTGATATAGGGGCTTTCCCGTAAAACAACCGCATATCAGATTGGTGTTGCTCCACCCATTTATTTAATGCTTTTTTTGAATTATCACCGATGTTGGCATAAAGATACTGAATAGCAAATTCGTCATAAACACCTGGTTTGTCAACTACAAGTACCACTCCCTTTTCCTTATCCCCCGGACGGGCTAAGTAATTGTATAAGACATCGTCCATAACAGACGCCGTAATGCCATATTTTTTTGTGAACTCCGGTGAACGAAGTTGTTGCGGAGTATAAGCATAAGAGCCTGCATAATTGGCATCCAGCCCCAAAGACAGTCCTAAAGCTTTAAGCATATAACCCTTCAGAGCTTCACAAACTAAATCATCAGGCATGTCGTAGGTACGGAAACGTTCATCAACATCGGCCATTTGACAAACACCTTTACGACGTACGGTTTTTGCGAAATCGCGTCCGATGCTTATTTTGCTGCCGAGTATTTCTCCGCTACGAGGATCCGTCACATTATATTCGTTTATAGACGCTTTATCACCGTTTGCTAATTGTATGGTATTTATCAGAGGATCATCCGCATGAAACATACTGTCCTTCGCAAAAGGCTTGATGACAATAGATTCATCTATACCTGCTTTTTTGAAAACTTTATTCCATTCGTCGGCACTAAGTTTTATAGCTTTAGTCCAACTTGGTCTGAAAAGAGAATCTACATAAACGGTAATTGATTTTTGTGACAAATTACGGCGAATTGCATAATATTCCGTCTTGGATGAATTATTTGAAGGATAATCTGTGTAGTCTACATATCCAGACCCTATATAAGAATTGGCCGGACGTGGAGTCATCATTTTATCCGGAAGCAAAGTCAACGACATGTGAAGTGATACGGTAGCATCCTTTTTATCGGTTGTCTCTAATCCCATAATTGAGAAAGATAAGCTCAAATTATTGATTTGTGTTACTGATACGGATCTGTCGTAAGCGCTTATTGCGTTTATATACGAAGAATCGTTGTTTTGCACGTCGCAATCTGAAATGCTAAGCATATCGATATACGATTTACCTTTTAGGTCGAGCATGTCTTTGTTGTTGCCAGAGAAAAACGATGTTGCTTCAAAAATAACAGTTGTAGAATCGGTGTTATATCCTTTAATTGGGAAAGCATCAATGATAGAAGCCGTTTGTGACATATTAAGCGCTTTTTTTTGCGCTTCATTTGTATTGTCGAAGCTAACATTCGGCTTAGGATTCATAAAAAGTACCAGTGAATCCGTCTTATCGATAACAATTTGTCGTGGTTTGGCACCGGCCCTGTCAGATAAAGCAAAATCGCTTGCAGATTCAATATCTGATGATGCCACAAAACTTTTACCCATAAGAGTAATAGGTATTTCTAAATAAATTTTGTTATCATAAAGATGAATAGTAATAATACCCTTTTTTTCAATATGCGTTTTAGGGTCACCGAATAATTTGCTGTAAATTGATTTTGGAGTAACCTTGGCGGTTTTTACTTCTCTTTTTTTAAGTATTGATGCATTAACGTTTTGAATGATAGCTAATGAAAAAACACCTAATAGCAATAATAATAAAATTCTTTTCATCTCTTGTTTCACTTAAGATTAATTTGAATTGTTTTGAGCAGTAATTCGTAATGGGCTTTCGTTTTACCTTTAGCAGAAGCCAAATGCTTTTTCATCAAATTACGGGCTTTCAGCACATATGCGTATATGTCGGCCTGAGTAACTTTGGGTGTGGCGAAACGATTCAAAGGTGCCGATTCAAAGCCGCTTACCGGATTATGTATTTCTTCTGAATTTTCATTACTATAGCATTTCAGGTCGAATTTATTTTCATTCATGCCAAGTATATTATCGTTCGTTAAAGAGTTAGAGGCATCTTTAATTTCAAATCCTGCATTAGCCATCATCGAATATATATAATGTTTCTGTAATGACATTTGTGAGTCAGATAAATATGAAGATTTCAAAGATGGTTCCCAAACGAAATTGAATATCATATTGAATGCATCAGCAGATTTAAAAGAGTTTTTGTTCATACCTTCGAATACCGAAACGGATATCGGAAGTGAAAATATATATCGCATCATAAAGTTCTGAACAGTTGTTTTAGGTGATCCGGATATTGTGAATTTTGACAACAACGGTTTATAATCAAGCCAATCCAAATCGTTATATATCTGAAACAAATATTTTAGTGCTATCTCCTGATATTCTTTATTTAACGGAGCAAAACGCGGCATGGGATCTCCGACTTTCACTTCATTCATGTAGCATCCGCCTACATTGGCCGCAACATGAGTGATATACATGGCCAACTGTTGAACTATTCCGTCAACCAGACCTGAACGGTATTCATAATCATCATCATCTTTAGTTATCCATTTATCGATATTTTTCATTATATATTTGAGATTCTTAATACCGTATTTTGTAGCTTTAATGGCATCATTTCCTAAATCTTCAGTTTGTGAACGAGGGTCGACAATACCTGACATTTGCTGTTTTCCGTAACGATAACAAGAATCTTTTAATGCGTCTGTTATCCACTTTGAGGTTACAACAGCTTCATCTTTCGGAGTTTTAACGCCAAAAACAGGCGCGTATGTCCAGTGAACGATATATCCATCGTACTTCCCGAAACGGGGTGGGGTAAGTTTCACGCCACGTACCTTATCACCCGGTTGAGCAACATAGTTGAATCGTGCATAATCCATAATTGACATTGTAGTGCCATATTTCTGAGTGAATGACGGAGAACGAAGCGAATCGACCGGTATGGCATACGAACCACACATATTGTGCATAAATCCTAGACAATGACCGACTTCATGTGAGATAACATATCTAAGTGCATCACCCCATATCTTTTCCGGAACGTTTACCGTTCTTACATCTGCATCTGTTTGAGCTGTCTGAACAAAACGCCAATTATTTATCAATTTTACCACATCATGGTAGACATAAACCGACGCCATCAGTATCTCTCCGCTACGCGGATCTACCCATGATGGTCCCATAGCATTCTGAATGTTAATCGGGGCATAACGGATACATGAATACTTTATATTATCAGGGTCGAATTGTGGATCGTCCGTTGGAAAATCTTTAGCGACTATAGCATTTTTAAATCCTATTTTCTCAAACAGTTCATTCCATTGTGTAACACCTTCTTTTATATAAGTTTTCCAATTTTGCGGAAATGCGTTGTCTATATAAAAGACTATTTGCTTTTTAGGTTTTACTTTTTCTCCGCGAAGAAATGCTGCCGTGTCTGACGGTTCAATGTCCCATCTGTTGGCAAAATATACAGGAGCTGTCGTCTTCACATCGCTACCGAGTCTTTCGCGTTCGGTACTAAACACACCTATACGATAATCGGCCAAACGATAACGATAAGGTTTGTCTTTCAGAAGCAAAATAGAGCGAGTCATTTCGGCTGTGAAAGGTTTATTCTTAATAATCGTTTCACCCGAAGAAGACAGAGAGAAAGTATAAGTCAATGTGCTCTTTACTGACGCATTATCATCAAAAGATTTTACGTCATCTATATATGAACAATCGCTTTTAAAATCTTGTGTACGTTCATATCTTCCATACAATGAATTATTATCAAATGGAGTCATCTTTTTGTTGTCACCGACAAAAAAATTTGTCATATCGAAAACTACAGCTGTGGAATCGGCATTATAAGTTATAATCCTTTCGTTGTACAAAATAGCATTCATATTATTGTCTTCCAAAACTTTGTCCGATGGAGTATTACCGAGTATGAAATCGGTATTGACCGACCTGAGTTGTACATTCGTTTTATTTCTGGTGAATGTAACAAGGAATGGTGACGTAGGTTTGGAACCGACTATTGCATTGCCGTTATCGGATATTTTGGTAATTGTAGAACCTATGAGCATTTCTTTATTAAAAAGTTTTACGGGGAATTCAAAATACACTTTGCCGTTAAGCATATGTAAAGTAATAAATCCCTTTGCCACCTTATGGGGCTTTTTGAATAAATTCTCATAGGTGCTCTCTTTTTTCACCACCTTTTCTGTTTTTGCTTTTTTCTCAAAAAACAAAAACCTGTGATGCTTTTGGGCTTTTAGCTGAACTGAATTCGTAATAAGAATAAGAGCTAAAGTAATAAAAAATTGTCTATTCATGATTAATATTGTTGATTGTTTTTTAATAACCGATGGAAGTTACATCCAATATCTTTCCAAATCCGGTATAAGTAAGTGCTTTTGATGCATCAATGGTGCCTATACCGGTCTGGGTGATTGGAATCACATATAATTTACCGTCATATTCACCTTTTTGAGTAGCCAGTACAACTGCTTTGTTGTTCCATGGTAAAGATGCATATACAGGAGTGTCTCCGGTAATTGTACTGATATCGTTTGTATATTCTCCTTGTTGGTATAATTTGGCTGTTGTTATCTTTTCACCTGATGCCGGAGTAAATTTTGCTGTCGTTGAAACAGTTGCCGTAGAACCGCTACCGTAAGTGATGGCGTATACTCCATCGGCCGTAGCTACATACATAACCAGTTCTTTTGGTGAAAAGAATACCGATACTGCATTATCCAAGAGTGTTTTCCCGGCAGCCGGGATGATAAATTTATTTTTTGCCGCTGCCGGTTGTTCCGGTGAAGTTTCTGTCCAGTTGACATAATTTTCATCCCAGTAGCCCTGTGCTTCCACATACTCGCTTAACGTGTAAATAGCATAATCTCCGCTATTGTCGTCTTTCAGCAAAAAGGTAGCTAAAGAACCTTCTTCATTTATACTTCCGGCGACGGCTGATTTTGAAGCCATATCGTTTGGATCGAAAATATTATTGGCTTCGTATGTTGAACAATAGCCATTGCCGCTTCCGCCTGCATTATATGCTACAAACGAACCTTGAACTTTATCCAACCATACACTATGATTATAGTAAGCCGATGAAGAAGAATGAGTGGCCACCACATTATTATCAATGGTATAGCCCTTTGCACCGGCATCATACCATCCGAAAGTGTTATAAGCTACATTATTAAAAGAATATAGTCCGTTGCTAGTATAAGCGAAAAATGCTTGTGACCCCCTGAAAAATTTATTGAATTTAAATCCGCTTGGTTTATATGTAATCAGCGACTCGCTGTCAGAGTTACCGTTCTCGGAAAGATCTTCACAATTGAAACGTGCACAGTAACCGTCATTAGTTATAGCCCAAACTTGATTAAAATGACTGTATTGGGTATATCCGTAGACTTCATAGCATAACGAAGTCATCAAACCTTCATAAGGTTTGCCGTTTGCATTTTCCAATATGTCATGATAAACGGTTTCATCTTTGTTATAATTTAAAGTCAATGTTTTATTCTTTATGTAGGTGAAATCTGATGTTGCACCGTCTTTCGTATCCGAAATCAACAATCCGCCGGTAAAAGAGCTTTGTACATATACTTTCCACGTATTTATATACTGAAGGTTACCGTTTATCGAATCGGTAACAATCAGTTTCAACGTGTATGGAGTTGATGAAATAGGGCGGCTTATTTTGTGGTTGAAAGACTTGTCGGTACTTAGAACTTCATATTCGGTGTTGTCGGTCTGCGGCAATTCTGTAAGTGCCCATTCGTATTTCAAACCGTTGGTGGTGTTGTTACCCTCACGGGAGATTGTCGGAGAAAGACTTATATCTTCTTGATAACCTACGTAAATGGCAGAGCCGATTCCTGTAGTGTCTATCTTTACATCTTCTATCGAATTGGTAGCTAAAGTACTCTTATCATCATAACACGATGATATGAAGACGGTTACCAATATAAGTACTATAGCTGATAATATATATCGTTTCATGATTTTTTTGTTTAATAACTTCTTGCTTCTATTAATTGTCCTTTCAGTGCGCCTGCGTCGTGAGTGAGCGGAGAATTTGGGTGAGATTCGTTATAAGCTTTAATATAAGCTGCAAATTTAAGTGCGTACGACTTATAAGAACCGTCGCCGTAAATTACGCTGTAACGAGGTAAGTACTTGTAGGAACCGTATACTGCCGAATTGTATTTCGCACTGTGTATGGCATAGCTATCCCAATCGTCCCAACCCAAGGCCGTTACAATTGCCTTTAAAGCATTAGGGCTATAATTTGCCAAACTAGTAGAAACAAAACTTATAGATGAATTGATTAGCATATTATAAGTACGAATATGTTGTGAACTACTGGGAGCCGGAATTTCGTTGTTCCATTGCAATACGGCATGTGTGTAAGCATAAGGTCCCACTGCCAAACTATCTGATGTTTTTAAGTTGATATACAATTCATAAGTACTGTCTTGAAGAATTTCCAGATTTCTCAGTTTGATGCGTATGTAGCCTGAAAGACTATCGGAGGGAATAATCGCCTCCATTATTTCATAAGAATCAGCCGGAGCGTTTGACTTATTATTATCTATAGTGTAAGCTATTGTACGGTTGGCCGATTTCTTTTTGCCTATCAGCATTACCGGCAAATCATAAACCTTGCATGAATCAAACGGATCAGCTATAAAAGAATATGATGCACGAAAAATGTCGTAATTTATATCGTATCCGTTTGTTTCGGATAAATTCAGATAGTTTGATGGAAAGCGAACAGCATCGTAACTGTCATTAAAAGAATTTATATCATCCTTTTGGCAACTTATGGCGATGACAGCAATTACTATCATCAATCCTGCATTAATAAGTTTTTTCTTCATTGCTAATTACTTTTTTATTGTTGACGACCTGATTGAAGTTCAAATTCAGGATATGGAAGCACATATTGCGTATCACTCATTTGTCCCGAATAATTGGGAATGGATATTGCTCCTGTACGTTTGTAATAATAAAATATCACTCCTTCGGAGATAAACTCCTTGCGATATTCTTTTTTTATCTCTTCTTCTATTTGATCGGCAGTCAATCCTGAAAGATCGGAATACAAGCCTCTTTGCTGACGGACGGTATTCAACATTTTCATTGCCATGTCAAGATTTGGATTAGTATCGGTTGCATAGCATTCGGCAGCAATATAATACACTTCAGGCAAACGAATCATCGATATTTTGGCAGCATAATATTTTGACAAATTGTTTTGATACACTTTCAACGGAACGTAACCTAATGAAGAGTTGGACGTACTTTGATTCAACAACTTTGAGAAGCGAATATCGGAAGTGGAATTTTCATAAAGAGAAGTTGCATCGTCCGGAGATAAAAACATCGCAGAATAATCCACATCTGCATAATTGGGCTTAATATATGAAGTTATATAGTTTGACAGTGTAGCCACATTCAGTCCGAAGATATTTTCGCAAGCCAATGAGGTATTTGTTTTATCAACAGAAAGTGCGTCAAGAAAATGAAGATATGTATTCATGCTTGAATTTGAGATGTCGTTACCGACAGCTGCAATAACTTCTTCGGCTGCTGTTAGTGCTTTTGCTTTGTCGTCAGCAGATCCTCTCCACAAATATACGCGTGCTTGTAACGCCTTTACTGCATAATAATTAAGATGAATTGTGCGATTTTTATAATATCCGTCATCATTTACTTCCGAATAATATGAAGCGTCATGCTTGCCTGTAATCGGATCATAATCCTTTAGTTGTTTGGCCGATTCATCCAAGTCGGAAAGAATCTTATCGATTGTCTCTTTCCCGGTAAGTTGTGGCGCAACATTTTTCGATACACCGGTTACATAAGGTATTGTGTATTTGCTGTCAAGAGTTGAAGTACGATTAGCCCAATTACCGTAGCCGTAAAGACGAAGAAGATCGAAGTGCATATAAGCCCGAATAGCCAAAAGTTCACCTTTTATTATATGATAATTTATAGGATTGATATTAGCTGAATCTTTATTGAGGTAAATCAATTCTTCATTGGCATTTATAATGACGTTGTACGCTTTTGCCCAAATAGCCTCAGTAACGCCTACCGCTTCGATCGTGCTGAATTTGTAATTTTCCAATTCGTAATCAGTTTCTGTAGTACTATTCTGTGTGATCGGTTTAAACTGATTAGCTAAAAGTTCTGTTGCATACCACGAAAGGTTTTTACCATATAAAGATTCGTCGGTCATTCCGATATAACAACCTGTAAGGCTTTGTTGAAAGCCAGCATCCGTACTGTATTGATCTTTTTCCCGAGTTTCCGAATCGGAAGTGACATTAAACCAATTTTCACATGAACTAGTCAATAATACTATTGATAACAATGCTAATATTTGTTTTTTCATAATTGACTGCTTTAAAATGTTGATGTTAATGAGAATGAGAAATTCCGTGCAAACGGATATGATGTGCCTCGTTCAATTCTAATTGAAGAGAAGGTTGCAACATCATTCATATAGAATGCCAATTTCAAACGTTGCATATACATTTTCTTATATATGGAAGCCGGCATTTCATAATAGAAACTTATGGATGATAGATCCAACTCGTGACGATTTTGAACGAAACGTGTTGTTGCCCGAGTAACTTCTTTAGATTGGAATTTCTTGTATTTAGTGACATCACCAGGCTTTTGCCAACGTCCGTATAGCACCCGTTTATCAACGTTGTATGTAATATCTACGTCTTCAACACGGTCCACTAAAGTGTAGTTATACATTTGGCAACCTGTAAGAAAGCTCAATGTTGTGTTAAAACCGATGCCTTTATACTCGGCCGAAATACCTGCGGTACCACGATATTTAGGTAACGAATTCCCGGCTGCTACCAAATCAGAAGCATCATAAGTATATGTATAACTGCCATCTTTTTTTATATATATTTCCATACCCGTCTGTGGGTCTATGCCAGCCGAAGGCACAGCCCATATAGTGTTCATCGACTGCCCGTCCTTATACATCAGTACAGGTATTGAATTGCTTGTACTTTCAGCTGATTTTTCCATTTTCTCGTTATAAGCTTTCATGCTCTCGGAAAGGCTTATGATTTTATTCTTAGTATATGTCAGTGCTCCGTAAACATTGACAAATCCGTATTTGCCGTGCAAGATGTTGTAATTCGCTTTCAGTTCGTATCCGCTGTTTCTAACCAATCCCAAATTGTCCTTGACTGTAGAAAAGCCGGTAGATGTAGGTATAGTTACATCCGTCAACATATTCTTGGTATCGGCACGATAGTAATCCGCAGACAATGATAGACCGCTTATACGCAAGTCAACACCAATATCATAGTCTTTCTTTTGTTCCCATTTAAGTCCTGAATTCGGCATATTATTTAAGTAAGCACCTGTGAATCCGCCATACACTACACCTGTATAATACTTATAAGTTCCTATAGCAGCATTAGTATCGAAATTCTGATTACCTGTCAAACCGACGGAAGCACGAAATTTCAATTGTTTGACAAATTTCAAGTTTCTCATAAACTTTTCATTATGCATATTCCAACCCAATCCTAACGACCAACTGTTTGCCCAACGATTATCTTTACCGTATAGAGAAGATGCACTTTCACGCAAAGTCGCGTCCATCAGATAACGGTTGGCATAATCGTATGATAAAGCCGTCAGGAAACTGGCTTGCCTGTTTATTGAAGAAAAACCTATAGGCGTTGTTCCTTCGGCATATTGACGGGCAAAAGTAATATCGGTATTCTGGTTGTTTGTAAAACCTTCGGCTGTATATTGGTATGCTGATGACTTGTCTTCGGAAATAAATGTGCCGACATTGGCAAAAATAGTATGCAGACCTATTTCTTTATTGAAATTGATATTCAAATCACTTGATATTGAACTCGATTTACCGTCTTCTGCAATATATTTACCACGTCTCAATAAGTCTTCGTCTGATGTATATGAAGCAAACATGGAGTGATCACGCGGATAAAAATCATCAACTCCGTTTCGCTTTTGAGATACCCCAAAACGAAAAGTCGCTTTAAAATCCTGATAGAATTGCCATTCGGTATAGAAATTATTGATGAATTGCAAATAATTACTTTTTAAACTTGTCCCGATTTGTGAGTCATACATAGGATTGGCAATATTGTCTTCAGCCCAACGTAATACTTTACCGTTTTCATCGGTTGCCTGCCAATAAGGATTCATCTTTACATAATCGCTGAAACTACCGTAAGGTGAATCCTGACTGTTATTGGATACTATTGATAAGATATTTTTAAACAGTAAATTCTTTTGACGATATGACACATTGACATCGCCGGAAATGTTTGTACGATCAGACTCTTTCATCGCACCGCTTACCTTATCATATGTCAAGTCCAATATCGCACGAAGTCCATTGGAATCGCCCAATTCGATATTCAAATCATGTTTGTATCCTACTCCTGAATGAAGAGGTTTCGACAACCAATAAGTATCAAGTCCTTCAAGCACTAATTTCCTGCGATTATTATAAAGCTTGGTCAAAGAAGCTTGAGTGTCAACATCCGAATCAGTGTAAACACCTTCGGCAACTTCAGCTTGTAATTTTTCAGTAGCATTACACATATTGTAGCTTGTCAGATCAGGTACTTCAAACGAAATATTCCCGTTGTAAGTAATGCGTTGTTTATTGCCGGTAAGTTTCTTAGTCTCAATGACAATTACACCATTTGCCGCCTTTGATCCATATAATGCTTTAGCCGAAGCATCTTTCAGAATAGTAATGCTTTCAACACGATTCATATCCATGTCCATTACCGTCTGCAAAGTTGTTTCAAAACCGTCTAAAATAAATAATGGTTGGTTAGGTTGATTCTGATAATTACCCTTTAGAGTAGTTGTGCCCTCAACGGGAAAGCTCGAAGTTCCGCGCATTGATATGGTAGGAGTAGTATTAGGGTCGGATCCCATTGTCATATTATCCGGAATATAAATTGTCGGGTCTAAAATCTTTAAACTTTGAATAATATTCTGGTTGCTTACGCGGGTAAGTTCATCGCTTGAAATCGTAGTTGAAGCACCGGTAAAACTTTCTGCTTTACGCGTGTATATACCTGTAACTACTACATCATTCAATACATTATCAGAGCTCATCGATATGTTCCTTATTATATTTTCATTATCTACTTTAATATTGGATTGTTTAACCTTCATGCCAACAAATGATACTGACAACACGCAATTGATATTAGAAGGTACCTCCACCGAATAGTGTCCGTTGTCTGTAGTGACACATATATTCCTTAGTTCTTTTCCGTTAGCGTCGAACACCCGCACGACCGCTCCGGGAAGAACTTTCCCGTAATTGTCGTATATAATCCCTGAGATAATTCGATTCCCCGCTTTATACTGCGAGATAATAACCATATTATCACTGAATGTATATAATAAATTGGTTCCTTTGAAAACTTTCTTCAAGACATCATCTACAGTTTTGTTACTTACTTTAATTGTTACTGCATTCAATAGTTTGATCTGCTCCACATTATAAATGAAACTTAATCCGGTCTGCTTATGCAAAGCATCGAAAAAATCCTTTACCGTAACAGAATGTAAATCCAAAGTTACTTTCCTTGATCCGGCAAAACTAATAGCCGGTAACGATAAGAACATTATTATTAAGGATACCCTTAATAAAATACACATTTTACCTCTTTTCTTTTTCATAAACGTTATATTAATTTGACAATTTTATAATTACTTTTCTACCTTTAATTACAACGCGTAGATTTGCAGCTTTTGCAACAGCGTCCAATATGGGACCTATATTCCCGTAGCGATCTACATTCCCGGTAAAATGAAGGTGTTTAATGTCTTCAGGATAGAATTCCACATCCATATTATACCAATGTTCCATGGTTTCCATCATATCTTCCAATGTGCAATTTTCAAAAACATATCTTCCGTAATTCCACGATACATAAGGTTCTATATCCACGTTGGATATGTTGACGGTGGAGTTGTTTTTCAAACAAGCTAATTGCCCCGTTTTCAGAAATAATTCCTTATGATTAAAATTACCGGTTGGCGTCACACTTACTTTGCCTTTTACCAAAACCACTTTGGTATTTGAAGGAGAGAATGTATTTACATTGAATTCGGTACCGTAGTCTTTAATAACTCCTCGTTCTGTAACTACTGTAAACGGACGTTTATCTTTAGCTATAACAAAATAGGCTTCCCCTTTAAGGTATATTTTACGCTCACCACTATCGAAATGAACCGGATACCGAATAGAAGTATTATAATTTAAATGTGCTTTAGTGCCGTCTTCGAACGTTACCCAAAATTCATTTCCTTCTTTAGTACCTATTTCATTATCTTTGCTACTGCCGGCTCCATCCGCTTCAACTGTATTACCCTTTACCTGTGCGTAAATCAATGTATCGTGCCGAAGTGTAGTTGAAGGTGAGATTGCTATACAAGCCTGAGACAAGGAATTGAGTACGACCTTTTTATTATTGGATAAAATCAAAGTGGCTTTAGATATACCGTGTACAATATGTTCAGACGCTTGAGCAATAACTTTTTCAGGCATTGATTTTGTTTTCAGTTCTTTATATAGCCAAAGAGTACCGATTATCATAAGCGGTACGATAAATATAGCTGCGTATTTTAATGACAAACGCAAATAACGGTCATATACGTATCGGCGTTTAAATCTATGCAGAGCTTTATCAACATCTGCTTTAGTATATATTTTATATTTTTCCGAGAAATTCCTTTCATTACATAGTTTGTTGAAAACAGATTCATTTATATTAGACAAATGCTTCCATTCCATTAATTTATCTCGCTCTACATCAGTCAAAGTACCCATTAAATACTTTGATATTAATTGCTCTATTTGTTCATCGTTATTCATAATATTCATGTTATATAGTATCATAATAACAACTTAGCAAGCCAAAAGGGGTACAAAAAAATTGGGAAAATATTATTTGACTGAAAATAGGTTGCTGTATTGTTTAAAATACGATCTTTTATGACACATTTAATTGTGACTATTTATATATAGAAAAGCTGTTTTTGTTTTGTAAATAGAATAAAATAATGCTATTTTTGTTCTGCCGATAGAATAAAATTGCATAAACATGAATAGAAATATTCTTAAAGAAGTTATTGTCGATAATCAAATAACTTTGATAATAGTTATGTAAGTTTGACCGTGAAATGAAACATTTGAAAACATGAAACCCCTAAAATATCTAATATTATTCCTTTTATTATATTCTTTACCTTGTGTTGGGCAGGAATGGAATAATTATATTATAAATTATCAGCGTAATTTATATGGTGACGGTGCACAAACATGGCAGATAAAGTCATACAGTGACAGGTGGGTATATTTTGCCAATCAAAAAGATTTGTTGCAATATGACGGCACATCATGGAAAGAATTCCCTTTGTGTAACGGTTTGGATGTACGTTCGGTGCTTCCTTCAATTGACAAAAAACGCATATATGTAGGCGGCATTAATGAATTCGGTTATTTCAGTACTGACTTTTCAGGTAAAATTATTTATCATTGCCTGTCTAGACAGATGCGCGGAAAAGAAGTCTTATTGGGCAACGTGTGGAATATATATGAGTATGAAAACACACTTTATCTTCAAGGTGATGGCACGATATTGAAATGTGTCAATGGAAAATACAGGTATATTAATTTAAAGCAAAAGATAACTTGTTCTGGATTTATTAACGGAGCATTGTATGTTGCCACTGATATGGGCATTAGCATATTGGTGGGGAACGGTTTTGTGCCATTGTCAGGCTCGGACATTTTACGGCATAAGCTGATTAAAAGTATAATACCATATAAAAACGGTATTTTAGTGGTAACAGCATACGACGGGCTATTTTATTACGACGGGCAAAAAGTGACACATTTGGTTACAGGGATGGAGTCGTTCATGAAACAAAGTGAAGTGTTTTGTGCGGCAGTATCAAATGATCAAATAGCTGTGGGTACGGTGCACAACGGTTTGATGCTGATAAATATGCAAACGAAGTCTGTGAAGTTCTTCAATGAAAATGTAGGCATGCAAAACA
>JGI20214J51088_10000737_pt1 | contig 22419 bp, 22 predicted proteins | sample WetSurMetagenome_FD_51088 | JGI IMG/M metagenome (IMG submission 51088) | reverse complement strand
CCGCCACGTCCTCTGTGCTGTAGATGCGCGTCAAGCCCCGGTCAAATAGCAGGCTCGCCTCTGGAGGCAGCCCATCCTCTCCCTGCCAGAAGACCAGCCTTACCATCACACCGGGAAAAGCAGCCAGCTCGATGGCCAGATCCCCGCCCTCAGCCATTCTGCCCCCCAGGTCCTCCATCAGATTTCTCTCCAGCCGCTCCCGCTCATGGCTGAAGATCTGCACCAGCGGCTCAATGGCGCTCTTCTGAAAGGCCGGCCAGAATAGCTTTCCGTCCCTGGTTTCTTTGAAGGAGATCCATTCGCCGCAGGGGCAGTAGCCCTGCTGCAAGAGGCCGATCAGGTAGTGAAGGATGAGCACTGCCTGCATCTGTCCAGCCTGAGCGCCACCGGATAGCAGCACCTCCCGCTCCGTTGCTTTCACCCGGTAATCGTCTCCCAGAAAGGAGATGCTGCAATCCTTTAATTGCCGCCTGTCCAGCTCATCCCAGGCAAGGGACAGCGACGCCTCGTAGCCCATCCAAACCCCCGGCGGCCAGCCAAACTGCTGGCCAATTGCTTTCGGTCGTCAATCTTCTCCGCGCCTCTTCTGTCTTCAGGCTGCCAGCTCTTCTTTCACCTTCTCAATAACGCGAGAACATGCCTTTTCATCAATGGCAATTTCATGAGACTTCTCAGTGCCAAGCTCAGTGACGATGATCTGGATGGCTGGCTCGATATCCGCATGCTGCAACGTCTTTGCGGCGCACTGCACCGGGCAGCCGTCAATGGACACCATCAGACCCGCTTCCTTTGCCGCTTTGACCATTCCCGGGATATGTCCTCCCACACCCGCCAGGCAGAAGAATCCGGCAACATTCTCCTTAGCAAGCATTATCGCCGCCTGGTTTGCGATCTGTCCGACATTTGAGGCTCCTGAGCAGGCAACGACCCGCACATCGGAACCGCCGCACCGACATTTCTTCTTTTCTTCCATGAGCAAAACCTCACAATCTGGGCATCCTCTTGACGACAATTTTCCAGTAACCATTTCCGGCAACTTACTGTCCGCAGCTGCATCCTTTTCTTTCTTCCGGTTCCTCTGATTTTTTGTCTTCGAAGATCATGTCATACACGCTTTTGCCGAGGTCGTTTGTCCAGCCGATCTGGGTGCCGGCAGCGATGAACATGGCCACGGAAATGGCCTCAGCAATCTCCTTTTTGCTTGCCCCATGGGTCATGGCCCTCTGAGAGTGCGTAAGGACGCAAAATTGGCAGCGCATGAGAACTGAGCAAGCTACAGCAATAAGCTCTTTTGTCTTCCTGTCGACCTCTCCACCATTGAAGACTGCATCTCTCAACCTGCCGAAAGCTTCATTTGTCTCAGGCAACATTTCGTTCATAAATGGAATAGCAAATCCCCCGCTAATTTTTTCCTTTTCTGTGTTTCCTTTTATTTTTCCTGAATTCGTCTGGCACAATACTGCAATCCGGGGATCAGTTCTTGAGCAGTCTTTTTATCTCATCCACCGTGGCAGTCCTGCCCATCATCACCGACTTGCCGTCAATATAAAGGGCTGGAGTCATCATCACTCCCCTGTCCATGATCTCCTGGATGCTGTCCACCTTGACCACTTCGGCAGAGATTGCTGACTCTGCGACTGCTTTCTCCACATTCTTGAGCAGGCTCTTGCACTTTGCGCAGCCCGTTCCCAATACCTCTATCTTCACCATTTGATTCGACCTCCAAATTCATCTAAGCAATTGTCCCATAAACCATGCCCGCTACAGTTGACATCAGGACGACCAGTAAGATGTAAGCGCCGCCTTTCTTCAAGCCTATCACCTTCGTGATCACTATCATGCTGGGCAGGGAAAGAGATGGCCCGGCCAGCAGGAGCGACAGTGCTGGACCCGCTGCGGTAATGCCGCTGCTGTAGCCGAAGAGGGTGCCAACGATCGGCACCTCCAGAAGCGTGGGCATGTAGAGCAGAGCGCCAATTATCGAGGCCACAAGGCAGGATAAGAAGCTGCTCGTCCCGAAGAGGCTGCGTATCCACTCTACAGGCAGGAAATAGCCGATGATGCCTGTGACAAATGTTCCCACCACCAGCAGGGGAAATATCTTCTTTGCCAGCCACCAGGTTTCGCTCAGGAATTCTTCCCTCTCTTCAGGCTGATAGTATTTTTTCATCATCAAGGCAGCCACCAGTATCAGTACTGCAACTATCGCCGCCTTGGATAAGAGGGGCAAAGCGCTTGAGGTGGCGGCGAGCAGTATGCCAACCAGCACTGCAATGAAGATGCCATTGGCATAATCTGGGCGGCTTGTCTTCGATGGATCGGACTGCATCTGAAAATCAGAGGGCACCGAGCGTGCTGAGCCGGCCGGGCACTTTTGATCGGACTTCGGAAATATTGCCGTCATGATGAGGCCGATGATCACTGCCATGCTGACTGCTGCAAGAGCTCTGGCCACTCCCAGCTCAAGTCCCAGCACCCGAGCGGTGAGGATGATTGCCATAAGGTTTATGGCCGGACCGGAGAAAAGAAATGCCGTGGCCGGACCGATGCCTGCGCCTCTCTTTTGGATTCCGGCAAACATTGGCAGGATGGTGCAGCTGCACACCGCCAGGATGGTGCCAGATGTGGCAGCCACGCTGTAGCAGAGCCACTTTGGGGCATCCGCTCCGAAGTACTTGAGAACCGTCTCCTTCTGCAGAAGGGCAGCGATGGCTCCGGCTATGAAAAATGCCGGGACGAGACAGGTTAAGACATGTGCTGATAAGTAATCCAGCAAGGTTGATAGCCCAGCTTGCAGGGCCGCCGTTAAGGTGAACGCAACCGTTGAGATCCACTCCTGCTATTCATTGATTATTGCCAAGCGAATTTTCCAGAATTTTGCCTGCCTCAGCGAGCTGCGATATCTGTTTCAGTGCCAGGCAGTCTACCATGCGAATTATCTCCAATACCATTGGCTCTTTAATGCAGTAGATAGTCCTCTTGCCGTCCACTCTGCGCTCCAGTATGTCTGCTTCGTAGAGGATGTTCAAATGTTTGGATATCGTCGATTGGGACCTCTGAAAAGCGGGCAGGATTTCGCAGACGCATCTCTCCCCACCCGATAGATATTCCAGCAGATCGAGCCGGACGGGATCGGATAGAGCGCTGAGAATCTTGACGCGCAGATTCAAGACGGATTTCGCTGTCATGATAGTAGCCTTGTTATTCCTTATTCAGATATAAACATATCGCTCTAAGACGATAAAATAATTGCGTAAAACTGCCGCAACTTGATTGTTAAAAAGTATAGATTCGGCTTCCTTCCTTCATTATGTCATTAACCAGCAATTCATAGAAATTCGCGGGAACCGTTGCATTGCCTTCCTCAGAGACGCCTCTTGCCTGCAGGTCTTCCCGGCAGGCTATTATTCTGTCCCCAGAGAGAAGCGCCGGGAGGGTCTTGTCCAGTCGACTGCCTGCCTGGCCGGCGCAATCGTGCCCGTCCTGGCTGATCAGATTGTAGACGCCATCTCCTGCCAGATAGACCACCACATCGGCAGAGACGGCAGAACTGGCAGAACCGCTAGAGCCGATCATGCGGGCGAGAAGGCGCAGGCAAAGCCTGGTGCGCTCGCTTTTGGGCGTTTTCGTTAAAAGAAATATCCTCATAATAGTATGATGCCGTCAGATTGAAGCATCTCCTCCAGGAACCTGTCCTCATCCATCAGCTCCACTCTTTCCACCAGTTCCATGCTCATGAGGCCCCGGTCCGCCAGAGACGGCTCATGGGCTATGACTCTCATCTCCGGATAGGCGTAAAGTATGTCAGAGTGGTTGGGCTGGTGCAATTCCCGGCTGTCCTGGCTGGCCAGGGCCAGATAAACGCCGTCACCGTAAAGGCCCACGGCTGCGTCCATCTTGCTGCTCACCGCGGCGGCATTGAGCAGGCCGAATGCCTTCTCGCTGCCGTAGGGGGCGTTGTCCAGGAGAAAAAAAACCGATCTCACAAATAGAACTATATTTAAAACATGAATAACTAGATTTCCATCCATACTCAGAGGGATTTAACATGAGCAAGATTGCAGAGATGGTCCAGGAGCTACCGCCCGATTTTCAGCAAGAGGTCGAGGATTATGTGCAGTTCTTGCTGGAAAAAAGGTGAAAAAGAATAAAGGCCGCATGAAGCTAGACTGGTGGGGCGCTTTACGTGATATGAAAGATGAATACACTTCAGTCGAACTGCAACACAAGGCTCTGGACTGGTGGAGCGGTTGATGTATCTCCTGGATACGAATATCTTACTGGAGTTTCTGCTTGATCAAGAAAATGCAGACGACGTGGAAAAGATGCTGGAAAGCGTTCCATCCGTCGATCTCTTCATATCGGAGTTCTCTTTATACTCCATCGGCGTGATCATGCTGCGGAGAAAAATGCATGACGAGTTTATTCATTCGTTAATTGATTTGTTCGATGTCGGCGGCATAAGATTATTGCGTCTGGGTATTGATGATATAGCTGATGTTGTGAATGCGGTCCTGCGAGAAATAGAGCAACGATTATAGAAATATCATGGGTTTATTGGTAACCAATCACCCATAACAATATGCGGTGGAATGGATTCGGGCTTGTCCACCACCATTGTCTCGGGCCGCCTCCTTTTAAAGTCCTTGTCGGCAGGCATGCGGTCGGGCTATCCAAAGCAGCTGGAGGGAAGGCTCTTGCAGATCTGCCAGGCGGTCTTTGATATCGTCTGCAACAGGGAGACGGAGCTGCTCGATGATGCCCGCGCCGCCGGAGCGATAGCTTTGGACGGAGTCATGATGCTGGTCTACCAGGGAGCGAAAGATCTGGAGATCTGGACGGGCTAAGAAGGCTCCTGCTGATGTGATGGAGAGGGCAGTTCGAGAGGCACTGGAGGCCAGACGGGCGGGAGGGAGGAGGCTAGAAAGATGCACGCTGCTTATGCGAAATGCATGAGACAATCAAATGCGATCCAGCGTATTCAATATGTTCAAAATGACATCATCCATAACAACAGGCAATCCCCATCATGAAGATGGATGCGGTTCTGAGTGAATTCAGGAAGGAGATCAATAGGATCTGACTTGGAGCAAATATTAAATACGCGAATAGGAAAACTTAAATAATTAATCATATAAGATAGGAGATATGAACAATATACATAAGATGCTTAAATGTTCTGTCGCAATTTTTTTTACTTTTGCGTTGTTAGCCTGCATCGGAGCACAGGAATAGTTGGAAACATATGTCATAATTTCGAAGAATGTGAAACATGTCCTGATTGCGAGTTCATTTCAACGTCGGATGAAAATCCAGCAACTGAAGAGAACCCAGCAAATGGCACTTCGGATACTTCTGAAGTCACTATTCCGGCAGGTTCAGATGATACTTCTGAAGTTACTACTCCGACAGGTTCAGATGATACTTCTGAAGTCACTACTCCGGTAGGCCCCCCAGTAAATATGGATACGCTAGATAAATTGGAAGAAGAATATTCCAAAAGCAACTCTGACTACATATTGCTAAACAAATTGATAGATATGTGTAAAACCTTGGGCCAATGGGATAGATATCAATTTTATAATAGCGAGCGAGAGAGACTTGAGAAAGAGAATACAGAAGGTACATCTGAATGGTACAGAAAAGAAGCAGAAATGGCAGTATCTGCGGGAAATGTCCTCGAAGCCAAAAAAATCTTGACAGAAGCTCTCGATAAATATCCATCGGATGAAGAGATACGCAAAGCACTTAACCAAATCACATCCGCATTGCAGGAACCATATTAAGGGTGAATAAATGAGATATATACTAACTATTTTAATAATTCTGTTGGCAATTGGATCAGCTAACGCAGATATGGATTGGACAGGATCATCAACTGCAACAGCTACACCAGCGGGCAATGGACCGGCTTCAGGTGCACCTAGTACGATATGCATTAGAATTGATGGTGCAACAGGTACCTTAGGGGAATGTGGAAATCCATTATATGCGCTATCTCAAATAACAAGTACTCCCGGCCACCTATCCGCCCAATTTGTTTTAAATAGAGAATGGGGTTCACTAAATCTATGGTCAGATGCCGGCACGAATACTTATTATGGCACTATAGCCTTTGACGATATCGGTATTGGACGCATAGATGTGTCAAATGGCCGCAAATAGGCGATGATGCCGCCTTCGCCAGGGCCAAAGGACTGGGTATTCAAGCTAATCCGATCCTAAATAGAATGTTAACCTGTAATCAATTTCCCTTTTTCCGATATGCTTTCGAAGATAGTCCTCTGTTTCGTAGAGATCCCGGTCAACTTCCATTTTCCGCCAACTTTGACCGCTCACAACTTGGCCAGGTCCATAAGAAAGTCTTCGATGGATTATGCCGAACCTTCTTGTCAAGATCCCGCGAATTTGCTCTGACGAATAATTTCTGAGAATAAAATTTGACCTGCCAGATGCAATTTCTCCAAGAAAATTGGGTGTTTCAGCCGATGGCAGAAAATTGGAGATTGCCGTTCGAAGGCGCTCGATAGATCCGGCGACGAAGGCAAATCTCTGAAAGACAAGAAGAGATTAAACCAAAGCTTTAGGAATGATCGAAACATCATTATGCTAAGTGAGCGGAGGACGAGCGCGCAATGGTTAGCATACTGATCTTGGGGGGGACGGGCCAGACTGGCTCCTGGTTTGCCCGCTACTTTAAGGAGAAGGGCTTCGATGTAGCGATATGGGGGCCGAGCGGCAGGATAGAGGTGGCAGAGCGCCTGGGGGTGCGGTACGCCTGGGAGATGATGATCGAGGTGGAACGGAGCGATATCGTCCTGGTGAGCGTTCTCATCGATAAGACGGTGGAGATGATCCGCCAGGTCGCGCCGCACATGCATTCCGGCAGCCTCATCATGGATGTTACATCGATCAAATCCGAGCCCGTAAAGGCCATGGCGGCATACGCGCCTGAAGGAGTCGAGGTGCTGGGCACCCATCCAATGTTCGGCCCAACCATGCCGAGCCTGCGCGGCCAGACCATAATCCTCACTCCAGCGGAGGGAAGGACCGGCAAATGGCTTTCCGTCATGCAGTCCCTCTTTCAGTCCGACGGAGCGCATGTGGAGGTCCTGGATGCAGAAGAGCACGACCAGATCATGGCCGTGATCCAGGCTCTCACCCATTTTGCCTATATCGGCATCGGTTCAGCCCTTCGCGCTCTGGACTTTGATGTGCAGAGGTCGAAGAGATTCATGTCTCCGGTCTACGAGATCATGCTCGATTTTGTAGGCCGGATTCTGGATCAGGACCCTGAGCTTTATGCCTCCATTCAGAAGAACCCCAAAGCAGCAGCCGTCCGCCAGACCTTTATTGCCGAATGCATGCGGCTTTCCGAAAAGGCGGATTCCGGGGACAACGAGGGCTTTAAGAAGATCATGGCTGAGGCAGCCAGGCATTACGGAAAGACGCATGAGGCACTGTTGAGGTCGGACAGGGTGATCAACGCACGAATCAGGGATAAGGAAAAAGAAGAGAGATAATTGATGGTTGATGGCTTTAAAAACTCAAGCCAGCACTCATGCCAGATCAGGATCAGGCCTGCTAAAGGTCATTCATGTAAGCTCGTGCCTATTTTTTCCAGAATTCCGGCACCAGCAAGACAAGTGCCGTAACAACCTCCAGCCGACCGATCCACATGCAAAAGAAGAGCAGCATCTTTCCGGCGGGATGGACCTGCTCGTAGCTGAATGTTGGACCCACCATGCCGAATCCCGGGCCCACATTTCCCAATGTCGTGGCCACCGCCGAAAGGATGGTTTCTATGGTCATGCGCGGATCGTCATAAGAGATGATGGCCAGAAGCAGCGATGCTATGGCAAAAATCATAATATAAGTAGCCACAAATATATTGCTGGGCCGGAGAATTTCATCCCTTACCGAAGCGCCGCCCAATTTCAGCGGAAGGACAGCTTTTGGGTGAAGGACGTGTTGCAGCTCGCGATATCCGCTCTTCAGTACCAGCAATATTCTAACAACCTTTATGGCGCCGCCAGTAGATCCAGCACAGGCGCCGATTATCATCAGCGAAAGTAGCGTGCATTTGGCCGCAGGAGTCCAAAGATCGAAATTGTCGGTAGCAAAGCCGGTAGTGGTCATGATGGTGACCACCTGGAAGACCGCCAGCTGGATCTTCCTGAATATATCTCCCTGCAGTCCCCCCCATAAGACGATGATTGCTGAAGCCGCCAGCACAATCAAGGTATAGAATCGGAACTCGATATCCTTGAAAAGAGCTCTTCGATCAGATGTGAGCACTTTGTAGTGCAGGGCGAAGTTGGCCCCGGCCAGGAAGCAGAATAGAGTGATTATGGCATCGATGATCCAGCTTTTGTAGGCCATGATGCTGGATGACTGCGGTGAAAAGCCTCCCGTGGCCATGGAGGCAAAGGTATTGCATAACGAGTCAAAGAGAGGCATTTTTGCCTGGTAGAGAAGCACTACCTCGGCAACGGTCAGGAGGATATAGACCACCCATAGCACCCTTGCGGTCTGCTTAATGCGTGGCGTCAGAGAATCCTTGTCCGGACCGGGAACCTCCGCCCGGTAAAGCTGCCGTCCAGCCACGCCCAGGCGCGGCAGTATGGCCACGAATAATAGTATTATGCCCATTCCGCCCAGCCACTGGGCAAAAGACCTCCAGAATAGCAGACCCATATAAGTCCTGTCCGGGCTGCTGCTGATCTGTAGCCATGAGCTGCCGGCCGCCAGGCTTTTCACGCCAAGCTCAAGCTGATGAGCAAAGCTGCTGTTGGCAAGAGCGGAATTGATGATCCAGTAGCCCTGGGCATTTGCTTCCGTCAATATCGATGAGCCGGTGGTGGTAAAGGCAGACATCGATTCAAAGAGGCCGTCTATCAGGTTGAGGCCCAGAAAAACATAAGGCAGAGCCCCGAAGAATGCCGCACCAAGCCAGCCCAAAGAGACGAGCGCAAAACCCTCCTTGAGGCCAGGCTCAGCTATCACAGACAGCCTCGCTAAAATTATTCCTGTAGCAAGGGTCAAAAGAGAGGTGACCGCAAAAGCGATGACTCCTCCAGTCTCGGCATAGTACGCTGCCACCGCTCCGGGAACCAGCATCAACACCGCCAGGATCTTTAAAAGCGATGCAAATAGCCCCAGAAATACTCTGATCTTCATCGATTAATGCCGCTGCGCCCGAAGGAACGCACCCTCCGCTAGGCCTGAATGAACACAGTTCTTGCTATAAAAAAGATGTGCTCCTGATAGCTTTTTCAAATTATCTAATTGTCAAAAATATTTCAATTAAGATACAAAAAGCTTTTTAACCTTGGAGACCACCGCCGGCATGGACATCACGAAAATCCGGTCCCCTGCGGCTGCCTTGAAATCATCAGCCGGAACCAGTGGAGCGCCATCTCTGATAACCAGTCCGACCAGCGAGTCTCTGGGCAACTCTTTGGATATGCTCTTGCCCACGATCTTGGCTCCTGGCCGGGCAATGAAATCCACCAGCTCCATTCTCTCGTCGCTCAGGGTAATAACCTCTTCCCCACCAATTACCCTCTGCAGTACTGCATCTGCGGTAACCTGTCCGGGGCTCACTGCCCTGTCTACTCCCACCATCTCAAAGAGCTTGATGTAGACGCTTCTGTTGACACGGGAGAGGATCTTATATGCTCCCAGCTGCTTTACCAGCAGAGAGCAGAGCAGGTTCTTGTCATCCTGACCGGTCACAGCGAAGACCACACCCATTTTGCCTGCCTCCTCCTCGCGGAGAAGGGAAAGATCCGAACCGTCGCCATTCAGGATCATGGTATCAGCTAGCTTATCCGCGATCTCGCTGCAACGCTCCGCGTCTTTCTCAATGAGCTTGACGTCCACGCCCATCTTCTCCAGCCTCTTGGCAAGATAAAAGCCGACCATTCCTCCGCCGACGATCATGACTTTGGGGGAACTAGATGACTCGTGCAGCATCTGTCTAAGGTCGGGAAGAGATTTGGAGTCACAGAGCAGCATAAGGTGATCATTGAGCTTGACGGCATCTCCTTTCTTGGGTATGAAGATCTCTCCGGCCCGGTTAATGGCCACGATTTTGCAGTTCTCAGGCAGGGAGACCTCTTCGACGGGTCCCAGGATGTTCATCTCTTCGGTCACCTTGAATTCGATCAGCTCGACAAGTCCTCTGGCAAGCTCCCGGTTCATTAGCAGGGATGAGAAATAGAGGGCTCTTGCCATGTCCTCGGCCATGGCCAGCTCTGGACAGATCATGTAGCTTATGCCGATCTCTTTTCTATCCTGGACCGGCTGGTCGATATACTCCGGGTTGCTTACTCTGGCGATGGTCTGACGGACGCCGAGGTGGCTGGCTATGATGCAGGTAATCACGTTTACCTCATCATTGCCTGTGACGGCTACTACTATGTCCGCTTTCTTGATGCCAGCCTCCAGGAGGAGACGGGCGTTGGCGGAATTACCCTGCAAGACTTTCACATCCATATCCTGCAAACGGGCACAAGCGACAGGATCTTTGTCTATGACAGTAACGTCATGATCGGCATAAAGCTCGCTGGCTATGAGATAACCGACCTCGCCAGCTCCGGTAATCAGGATACGCATCTTATTTCCTCCACAATTCAGGTATAAATAACAGGAATATCGGCAGAAGCTCCAATCGACCGATATACATGGCGAAAAAGCCGATCATCTTGCCAGCCTCCCCCATCTGCGACCAGTCGAAAGTTATGATTCCAAAGGCTGGACCCACACCACCCATGCAGGAGGCAATAGCCGACGCCACGACCTGCAAATCCACTCTCGGGTCCGTGCTGCTGACCATGGCCAGCCCCAGGGATAGAGCCAGCCACACTGCCAGGTAGAAGAAGGAGTAGAAGAGCATGGGCCTCAGGACGCCCTCCTGCACTCTTGTCTCCCCCAGGCGGACCGACATGAGGGCATGGGGATGAAGCATATGAAACAGCTCATAGTAAGCATATTTGCAGTCTACTAAAAGCCTTCCCACCTTTACGCCACCCGCGGTCGAGCCGATGCAGCCTCCGATGAGCATGACCATGATCAGGGCCAGTTTAGCGGCGGTTGACCATTTGTCGTAGTCCAGGGAATTGACAAAGCCGCAGGTTCCCATGAAGGAGATGACCTGGAAGGCCGCGAACCGGAAGCGCTCCGAGAGATCTCCCTCTATACCTCCGAAGAAGATCAGCACTGCCGTGGCCCCTGCCAGGATGGCGATCATGAACCGGAACTCCTCATCTTTCAGCCAGGCAAGCCGGTCTGAGGTCAGGACTCTGTAGTGCAGGGTGAAGCTGGACATGCCGAGGATGATAAAGACGGCTACAATTGCCTCGATGAGAGGGCTGTTATAGGCCACGAGGCTGGACGCCTGGGGAGAGAAGCCACCTGTGGCAAGAGTGGAAAAGGCGTTGCAGACCGCGTCGTAGAAGGGCATGCCCGCCACATAAAGCAGGATGATCTCCAGGCCGTTGAGGAGCAGGTAGACCTTCCAGAGGATTCTCGCTGTGGCCGTGGCCCGGGGGGTGATGGTGTCTTTGCTCGGGCCCACGGTCTCTGCCCGGTAGAGCTGGCGGCCGGCGACGCGCAGCTGGGGAAAGATGGCAACCACCATCAGGATTATTCCCAATCCTCCGATGAGCTGCTGGAAAGAGCGCCAGAAGAGCAGGCCGTAGAAGGTGCCGGTTCCGGCAGCCTGCCAGGCGACGCCGTAAGCATTCATGACCAGGGAGAGATCCTTTACCAGCACAGCGCAGATGCTGCTATTGACCAGGGTGGAGTTTAAAATGTAGTAGCCCTGGGTGTTTGACTCGACCAGAATCGTCGCTCCGGTTGCCGAGAAGCCGGATATCGATTCGAAGAGGGAATCGACCAGGCTGAGACCCATAAATGCGAATGGCAAAGAGCCGAAGAAGGTGGCGGCAAGCCAGCCCAAAGAGACTGCGGCGAAGGCTTCCTTGTTTCCCACCTCGCCCTTCTTTCCCCAGCGGCTCATGATTATGCCGGATCCAATGGATAGGAGGGCGGTCAGGGCAAAGGCGAAGACTTCACTGCTCTCATGATAGTAGGCAGAAACTAGCCCTGGCACCAGTAGCAGCAAACCCATGATCTTGAGCACGGTGCCGATGACATCAAGGACGATGGGGTATTTCATTTGGCTCTCCTCAAAATTTTTATGTGCAGTTTGGGGGCTCTCAGAGAAGAGCAGCGGCGTTTGCCCAAACGGAATTCTTCCGTTTTGCCATTCGTTTGAGCATTTGCTCTCGTGCTTTGCCGGTGCCAGGAATTGCCAGACGTTGGGCTTGACTGCTGGTTAAAGCAAAATAGTCTCTAAAAATACAAAACCGGTCCAGATCGGACCCCAGGCCGGGCAAGGATGGGGCAGAGGCTTCACTCTTCCCGCGATGCTTGCCGATAATCTCTCCCAAGTTTTCTCATGCCTCATGATGACTGATTTGTCTTAGAGCAGAAGTTGACCTCATCTGAAGCTTCACGTAGCGTCTAATCCAGGATATAAATGTTCTCCATGACCCAGGGTTGAGGGAGCATCATGGCATCTGAAGCTTGCCCGGAACGGGCTAGCTCCTGCACCGCCGGGAGGAGCGCATCCAGGGCGGCGGCGGTCTCCGCCTGGTGGCGCTTGAGGGCGCAGTGTTTCATCTCGCCCCCTATTTGAATGACTCCCTGATCTCCTCCAGAACATCCGCCAGGCACATTTCCTTTGATTCCATCAATTCTGGCGCATGTTTGTGATCAGGAAAGGTGCGAAGATTTTTATGATGAGGAGAATTGTCCCACCGTATCCTCAAAGATCCATCGCTTCCCTGCCAGTGATATGAATAGAGGTAGCCGTCAAGAGAACTGTACTCCTTGATGTGAAGCAAGCTTTCATCAATTACGACCGCCCTTATTTTGAGAAAGTAAAAGCTATTGCCGCTCTTGAAGTCTAGTATTTCGAAGCTCTTGATCAGCTCATCCTGAAGCAATTCTAAAGTTTGTTGCATCCTCAATCTTTTTTAGCCTTGATTCCAGATCTTTCAAGCTATCTGCATAGGCCTTCCATTCAATAAAATCGTCCCAGCGCTCGAAGTCCTCTGGAAGGCGTGCCAATCGATCTTCGAATGCTTTGAGGCTACATCCGTGCTTCCTCTCAAATGAGTTGATTCTCTCTTTGACAGGAGCCATCTGTGAGATGAGCTTTAGCTTTTCGAATGTTTTAATGTCATCGACTGTAACGACGATGCTTGCATCTTCACTCATCATGGATATTTTGGTCCTTCTGGTATATATTTCCATCCGGAACTACAGCTCGCCCCGGAAGGCCCGCTCCAGCACCGCCGGGCGGAGCGCGTCAAGGGCGGCGGCGGTTTCGGACTGTAGCACTGAGGCCCCATTAAATCGTTTGCCATTAGAACACGGATCATCTTACTGTTTTTCCTATTTCTTGCTTGTGGCTTTTAAATAATCATACATCTGATTTGGGGCGATACCATTATCGAATCCTGCTTCGATTAAATGGAGATATGATTCAACCGATAGGCTATTGCTTCGTATCAGCCCAAGACTATTTCTAAGAGAAATTAAGAAATCTTCTGGAGACGCAGGAGTGGATCTAAGTGAATCAAAGATTAAGTCAATTTGGGCGAAGAAATCATATTTTTGCTTTTTATCCAGGATTCGATAGAGATCTGCATAGAATATTGTGATTTCCAAATAATCCAAACCAGTAACAGAGGAAAACATTTCTATAGATTTTAACGTCTTGCTAGTAATTTCAAGCGGCAATTTTCTAAAAACCAATATTCTTAGAGATTTTGCAGCACTAATTCGGTCCAATAATTGAAGATTACTATTTTTAATTATAGAATTTAATCTATTTTCGGTTACATTTACATCAGAATCATCTGTCCATATCGATGATTGTCGGATGATTTGCTGCAATTCCGCGGCCATTTTAATGCTCCAAAAAAGAGCTATGAACCCGAAGAATACAAACCATGCTATCAGAAAGAGAATGAAACGGTTCACGTTCCACGAGACTGTAAATGCTGTAAGAAGACCTGCTGTCAAACCCAACAGAGCTTCACCATTAAGGTGATATTTCAAGCTTATTAATAGGGACGTGAAAACGATAATTAATACAACTACCGCCATAATAATCGTGTCAGAAAGTTGAAATGTAGTATTGATAAATAGCCAAAAAAGAATAATGCCAACAAAGACTACAGCTGGAGCAAGCGAATATAGAGATTTAACAGTTGCTGAAAGAATTTTTATTGAATTAATCAGTGTATCCTTATTCCTATTAGCCATATAACAGACTCCGCGTATTACTAACATTAATTTTTTTATTGATTATCTATCCTCTCATCGCCTTAAACGAATTTGTCTACTATTGATAATAATTCTCCTTTAAATGCCTTGGCAAGAACTAAAGGCATCAGCGCGTCTAGGCTGTTGATTCAAGTTGTTAATTACCCTTCACTTCTCCCGTCCTCCTCCGCCGCCCCGGAACAATTATTTAATCCAGAAGATCCCTGCACCTTCCTCGATGACTGAGATCCGAGACCCAGTTCACGGTTACGTCCAGCTGGAGGGCTTCGCCCTGGAGATTGCAGACACGCCCCAGATGCAGCGGCTGCGCTGGATCAAGCAGCTCGGCCTGGCGAGCCTGGTCTATCCCGGCGCCAATCACACCCGCTTCGAGCACAGCCTGGGTGCCTACCACCTGGCGAACCTGCTCACAAAGCAGCTCGGCCTGGATGATGAAGAGACCATGCTGATCGGAGCGGCTGCCCTTCTGCATGACGTGGGCCACGGCCCTCTCTCCCATGCCACAGAATCCGCCCTCTCTCCGTACCTGCGAAAGGAGCACGAGAGCATCATGGATATCCTGAAAAAGGGCGAGCTTCGGGAGGTGCTGGAAAGATACGGCCTAAAGGCCTCGGATATCCAGGCGGCCATAAACGGAGTCGGCCTGGGCCAGATCGTGAGCGGCGAGATCGACGTGGACCGGATGGACTACCTGATCAGGGATGCCCATTACACCGGCGTGGCCTACGGCGTGATAGACCGGCTGCGCCTGCTCCAGAAGATGACCCTTCACAACGGTCAGCTGGTTGTGGAGGCAGGAGGCGTCCAGGCGGCCACATCTCTTCTCATCTCCAGGCTGCTCATGCATCCGTCCGTCTACTACCATCATGTCTGCCGCATCTCGGAGTGCATGATCGCCGCCGCCATCCGGCGCATGATTGACGAGGGAACCGACGCCGCTGCGGTAAAAGAGATGGACGACATAGAGCTATTTAGCTTGCTCCAGAGGGCAGGCGGCTATGCAGCTGAGATGGCTGCTCGCATCCGGTCAAGGCGGATATTCAAGCGGGCGGTCTACGTCGGCCTGGAGTGCCTGGACCAATCCGTGCTCAAGGTAAGCGAAAAGATGCTGGCCCAGGAGATCGCCCACGAATCAGGAGTGGATGGGGACTACATTCTGGTGGACAGCCCGGCGCTCATGGATACGCCTGAGGGCAGCTTTCCCGCTCTCGTGGAGGGAGAGGTAAAAGCCCTGCGTGAGGTCTCGCCGCTGGTCAGCATCCTGGAAAGAGCCCACCGGGCTGCCTGGCGCTTTGGAATCTACTGCCGGGAGGAGGACCGGGAGAATGTGGCTCAGGCTGCCCGAAGATGTCTGAACCTCAAAAAGAACAGGCTGATTTACAGGTATATCGATACGTTTTAAGAGATAGCAATAGCCGCAATTGCTGCAATAGCTCCCGAAAAGAAAATGAAAGAGCAAGGTCCGCCCTTGACCGCATCCCGGAGCGCAAGTCCGTCCATCCTTGCTTCCTTTCCGCTCCTGCACTCCATAGCTGCATTCAGCAGGCCCTTCTGCTCTTCAGCCCGTCAGCCCTTCAGGTAACTTGCCTGCGGATCACAGTGACTCGCAGTGGCCCGCAGGTTTAGCAGGAGGTTTAGTAAACCTGCAAGGTTACATCGTTGCTCTTCTGTCCGGCGCTCTCAAAGGTGCCCACGTAAGATCCGATATCCTTCGCATAAACCCAGACAGATTTGTATCCCGGTCCAACCGGATCAAACTCCTTGTTGCTGACACTTCCATCAGGGGCGATTTCGTTCAAGATCACATTTGCGTTCGACGGAACGAAAACGAACTGCCGCACCCATGTGCCCTTGGGAGTTTTTGCGATCACGTCCCAGCCGGTCTCAGTCTCAATCCAGGCAGAGATCTCCTTTTCAGTGAAGCTCTTCTGGAAAGCTGCCCAGGGAGAATATGCACCCAGGTAGTAAACCGTTGTCGGCGGCATTGCCACAATATTGTAGGAGCGCATGACCATCTGCTCTGCCGCTAACGGGGCCTTTGTAGTCGACCTGGCCATCGGTGGGTATTCTGAGCTTGCCACAGCGGCAGGCTTAGAGCTTGCGCAGGCCTGGCCGCAGGTAGCGGAACAGGTGGCTGAACAGGTCCCCAGACAGGTCCGGGCGCAGGTCATCGCACAGGTTGAATAGCAGGTATCATGGCAGGTCTGTCCGCAGGTTTGCGAGCAGGTGCCTGAGCAGGTCTGACCGCACGTGTTTGCACAGGTGCTGCTGCATGTGCGGGCACAGGTTTGGCCACAGGTGCGCATGCAGGTGCTCTTGCAGGTATCATCGCAGGTGTTGCTGCATGTTGCCGCGCCGCAGGAAAGAGAACAGGTCCGGCAGCTTGCCAGACAGGTGCTTGCACAGGTGTCCCCGCATGTATAACTGCAGGTTGCCCCGCAGGTACTGCCGCATGTATAACCGCAAGTGTCACCGCATGTACCTCCGCAAGTTCCGCCGCATGTCCCGGAACAGGTACTGCCGCAGCTATCAAAGCATGTCTGCTCCGTATCCCACTGGCAGACGCCCATAGTGAGGCCCGCCTGCTTGATCTGAAGCCTGCAGCCTTTCTCCAGAGGCGCATCCAGGGGTGTCAGGCTTGCCGTCTCAACGCTCCCATATTCAAGCTTGCTTTCAGAAGTGCCGTTTTTCAGGAGCCCCAACTCTTCTGCAACCTGACTGTATCGGTAATCGAATAGAGGTGCATCGCTCGATTGAATCGAATCGGCATTTGATCCTTTATTCGACAAAGCCTCAGAGCCGAATGTGAATAATAATGATACAAATAAGATCAACAGCAATCGTTCCCGTATCACATTTTTCCCTCCCAAGTTCAGGCTGCCGCCCAATGGCTGCAAATCAATTGGAGCACTCATGAACCTTCAAATCTTTATTAAATTTTGCTATGCTCTCTATAAGTACCTTTCGGATTCTGGATTCGGGATTATGGATTAGGGATTCTGGATTCGCTTCCGCGAAGAAAGCAGATATTTACTTGCGCTTACGATTCCGCAAATATGTGCCGATAAAGCCGGAAGATTTATATTCCGAAAGAAGATAACAACCAAAATATAATACAGCAACGAGCACAGTATAATATCCTGATTTGAATAATAATGATAATATGATTGATCGCCCTGAGGAGTGCTTAACCAATTCATGAAAGGATCATCAACGGAAGCTGCGATCGGGATTAAGAGACTTGTATCAATCATCTTGATTATGCTTTCTCTCAACTTTTTTTCTCTCAATATGGGTTACGCTTCGCAGATATTTATGCGGGTCTGTGGAATGGCATGCCTGGCAGGATTGATAACGATATATATCAACTCGTATAAACAAATTCATAAGGAAACTATATCCCTTGCCGGCGCTTTTATCATGCTATTATCATTTGCAGCTCTGGCAGCCACAGATAAACCGGAATTCTGGATTTTGAGCATGATCATATTCATCTGCGGACTCGATCTGCTCCTGAGATCAGCCGGAGAAGAAGAGCCGCAGTTTTCCGCCCTGGCACTGGGAAGCCTGTTTTATTTTGCATTTTATTTATATTATATTAATAATCCGTTCTTTTGGAGATCTTTTACATCCCTCTCGCAGGAAGCCTCTTCAATTCTCGGCAGAATCGTCGATAACTCCATAATTCTCGGTCCCACCATTAGCGGCGCATTTATCTTTCTTTCATTTTTATGCTGCGCTGCATCCTTCTTTATTTTATCAGAAGAGAGATCGCCCCGGCACATCAAGACGCTGATTGCACTCCTTATCGGCTTTGCAGCTGCCTATGCCGCATATATTCTGACCGCAATTTCATTCTGGACGGATGCAGTAAGCTACATAGACCAGGTATATCTCGCCTTTTTTGTGCTGATCATTCCATTTCTGATCTTTGCATCAAAGATTAGGATCAGGTCTCTTGAGTTGGGTGGCTGGATCCATTCGCCTGCCCAGGGAGCAATGCCTGCGGCTCTATTAATTTCCGTCTTCTTTGCAGTATTATTGATCGCTGCAGTTCCCCTTTTTAATTTCCATTACAATTCTGGTGGGATCGGCAAGGTGGTGCTCTACGAAAAGAACAGCGAGATGGGATTTGATATTCCTCACTTTCCAAAGGCAAATCAATCCTTCGCACCGGATGACGGTTTTTCCGTTGGAGCCATAAAGCGATATTTAGAAAATATGGGCGGAGAGGTGCAGAGCCTGAACTCGACCAGCCCAGGCGAACTAAAAGATGCCCTCAAGGGCGCCAATATCCTGATCCTCATGAACCTCAAGAAGGAACTCCCTTCCACCGATATAGAGAGCATCAGAGACTATGTGAAGAACGGCGGCGGCCTCCTGGTCTTTGCCGAGCATACATCCATGTTTGTCCAGGACCGGGATTTTGCCTCCGGAAGAGATTACCTCAATGATCTGCTTGAGCCCACTGGAATTAAAATCAACCCGGACACCGCTGACTATGTCCAGAACCACTGGCTGTACGCCGTCTCAGCCCTGCCCCATCCGATCACCAGAGACCTGAACTTTGATCTTACCACCTCATCCGTGGGCGCATCTCTTTATCTCAGCGGCAGTGCAAGGCCGCTACTCATCGGAAGGTTCGCTTTCTCGGACAGCGCCAATCAAACCACTCCAGGACATCTGGGCGACAGGCTTTATGAGCCGGGCGAAGCTCTGGGCGACCTGGTTATTGCCGCCTGCGATACTTACGGCAAGGGAAAGGTGCTGGTATTTGGTGACACTTCCTGCATATTCAATAACGAACTGCCGTTTAGATATCAGCTGATCTATAATTCCGCGTCCTGGCTGACAGGCGGAAAATCAGATCTTGTGGATTATCAGTATTTAGCATCCGCATTAATTCTTCTCCTGGGCCTTGCAGCCTATTTCTTTGCAGGCAGATATCAAAGCGGGCTATCTCTACTGCTCCTGATATGCATCGCTCTTTCGGCTGCTCTCTCGCTCGGGCTTGCTGCAAGCATAAACGATTCCAGGACCGCGGCCTTAGAAGCGCCCCAAGAAGAGGTGGCCTGGATAGATTTCACCCATCTGAACCAGTTCAATTCGGAGAACTATCGAGACGACGGCGTGGCAGGGTTGACGGAAAATCTCTTCAGAAATGACTATTTGCCTCAGGTCTTGCAGAAAAATCAGGACATTTCCAGGATCCTCAAGGGATCAGCAGCTATCATAATCGCACCAAATGAGGACTATACTGCAAAAGAGGCCCAACAGATCCAGCAGTTCGTGAACTCCGGCGGTTTGCTGATCTTATGTGCCGGCTATAAGAGCGCCGGTCCACTGAGCCCGATATTGAAGTCCTTCGGCCTTGAGATTGCAGGCACCCCCCTGGGCTCCTTTCCCTGGATTGAAGAGACCCACGCCACCGGAGGGCAGGCAATCGTAACACCTGAAAACCTGAGACTTTACTGGCATAAGCCGAAGTTCATGGAGGCCTATCCGGTCCGGGCAGATGGCGACTATACGCCGATAACCTGGATGCGCTACAATGGAGTTGTCTATAATCTGATCATCCAGAAGAAAGCGGGACTGGGCAATGTGGTTCTCATCGGAGACTCAAGGTTTTTGCTCAATGAGAATCTGGAGCACCTGTCGCAGGGAGAAGGCAAAGAAAATCGCGAGCAGTATCAGCTTCAGTGGTTGGGAAATATCGAGCTGCTGCGAAAGATTCTGGCTATAGAGAGGGCCGGGATGACATGAATCTGGACATATTTCCGGGCAGAAAGCAATTATTGTGGCTGGCGCTGATGCCGCTAGCCGCATTCTGGCTGTTCTCACTGGGAATCTATGGCCAGGCAACCAGCTCCATGATGAGCGCATCGTCACTTCTGCTGGGGATCGCCCTGTCCATCATATCATTCCAGAGAGCTGATGCCGCAATCAATAAGAATTATTGCGCCATTCTGCTCCCCCTGATCCTCGCCGCCTGGTCGATACCTTATCCATACAATGCCGGCCCGATCGTATGCATAGCGGGCCTTGCAGTCGCTCTGGCCGCTCCGGGTTTGCGTTCGCTCTGGCTTGCGGCCCTGTTCTCAGGCGCCGTCCTCAGCCTGCAATCTCTGGCCATTTCCGTCTATTATCACCTGGCGGCAAATTATCATTCTGCGAGCGCCCTTGCCCCCGGCCTGGCAAGCATTCTGGACCGAACCGGCATCCAGGCAGCAGCAAACGGCGGAGCGGTCTTTGTCCTTGCCCAGGAGAAGGTATTTCCATTTTCGGTAACCTTGGAAAAGCTCGGAATCTATCCCTGGATCCTGATATACGCCGGTTCTCTATTAATATTATTCATTACCTCCAATAATTCCGCAAATAATGCTGCAAATAACACTGCAATTAATGTCGCAAATAGCATCGCAAATTTCTCAAAACGCGCTCTGCTCGCCCTTATCGCCAGCTTCCTTTACCTCTTGCTGAGGTATGTCATTCTAGTCCACATATTTTTCTCGGCGGATTTGCCGGAAGCAGCCGATATGAAAAATGAGATCTTCACAGATCCCTGGTGGCTGATATTCAGTTTCCTGCCACTGGTGCTACTGATGCTTCTTTGCCTGAGAATTCCTCAGGACCTCAAACTTGATTTCCAGATGCAGATGGATAGAAATAAGGCCGTCGCCCTTGCTGCCGCAATGTTGAGCGTTTTCTGTCTGTCCTCCTCAGCGATCTTTCTGGACACGGGGACAGAAAAGGAAGGGCGGGTGCTGGTCGATGAGATTCACAGCATCTGGGAGTCCTCCACCCTCAAGCTCGACCGCAACTGGTATGGAGAAAACTCCACCTATAACTCCTACAGCATGATCCAGTGGCTCAATGACAGCTATCATGTGGACCGCGTAGTAAGCCCGTCTTTTAGAGAATGGAATGTAACCGGAGCGACAAAAGTCATTCCGGACATAGTATCAGACCGCATAACCGATGAGATTCTAAAAAATTATGATATATTAATAATAAAAACTCCCTCCGCCTATCAGCCATCTGAGATTGAAGCGATCGTGAGATTTGTCAAGAACGGAGGAGGACTGTTTTTAATCGGCGATCATACCAACTTCGCGGGCATCGGCACGAATCTGAACCAGTTATCCAGGCGGTTCGGAATAGAATTCGGTTTCGATGCCGTCAATACCATTCGTGGAAGGCTTTTTTACTTCCAGAGAGAGGGCTTCATCCATCCGGTCCTCAAGTATATGCCCTATCTGGACTTTATGACCGGATGCAGCCTCAGGGCTCCTCTTTTCGCCGAGCCGATAATCGCTAGCACCGGCCTTCGTGCCGATCCGGGCGAGTTTGCCTCAGTGGGATTTTTCAGAGAGACCAGGGCTAATGATCCTACGCAAGCAACGGATACGGTCTGGGGCCTATTAAATCAGGCGGTAGCTGTGAAATACGGAAAGGGAAGAGTTGTGGCGTTTGCCGATTCCACAATCATCTCCAACTTCAGAATATTCTTTGGTGGCTCCTGCAATTTTGTCATCGGGGCTATGGAGTACCTCAACCGCAAGAACAGCTACGAGAATGCCAGGCAGATCCTGATTCTCCTGGCAGTGATCTTTGCCTGCCTGGCTCTTTACCTGCTGGGAAGAGAGAGCTGGGGCGAGAGGAAGATGGCGGCATTGCTGGTCCTGCTGGCCTTGGGAGCCCTCACCCTGGGAGGAACTATGCTCATCTATTCCACAAAAGGAGAGGATACTATCCCCAGCCGGTTCTATGACTTTAGCCACACGGTAGGATTTGATGGCGAGCATTCTGGAAACATAACCAGCCGGGGAGACATGCAAGGTGAGTACGAGACCTTCTTTATCTGGACGCAGAGGCTCAACCTTACGCCGGCGATGGAAGACCGGATGGCAGATGCTATGGCCAAAGCTCGGGCACTGGTTGTGATCGATCCTGTGATGAAAATGTCCGGGGAAGAGCTGGCTGCCCTGCAGGATTACGCCAAAAGAGGCAACTCTATCCTGCTCATGGTCTCGTCCCGTGAACAGGGATTGGAGG
>JGI20214J51088_10000735_pt1 | contig 22425 bp, 20 predicted proteins | sample WetSurMetagenome_FD_51088 | JGI IMG/M metagenome (IMG submission 51088) | reverse complement strand
ATTGCTTTTCAGATCAGGGATGACATTCTCGATTATGAAGGAACCGGACTGACAGGAAAAACAGTTGGAAATGATATCAAGGAGAAGAAAATAACACTCCCTCTGATTTATGCGCTTGAACATTCATCTTTGTCAAAGAAAAGACATATACTGCGTATAGTCAAAAGCAGGAAGAAAACCAGATCTGAAATTTCCGAAGTGATCAGTTATGTAGCTGATTGCGGTGGTTTAGAATATGCGGAATTAAAGATGAATCAGTATCGAGATAAAGCTATGGCCATCCTCGATTCCTATTCTGAATCGGAAGTTAAAGAATCCCTCAGGGAGTTTGTTCACTATACAACGTCAAGGAAAAAGTGAAACTCAGGCTCTAAGCTGCGGTTTCAAGATGTACTTTCGTAACCATTTCCATGTCAGTGACATAATGCCTCGACCCGAGGTAGAAAAGCAAGGCTCCTATAATCAGCACAAATGGCAGAATCGACACTGCTGTTTTTATGTTCGACAAATCCGAAATCTTTCCTAAAATTATTGGTGCGGTAAATGATCCAAGTAAGTTTTGGACTGCAACAGCAATGGCATATGAGGTTGCTCTTAGTCCCGGATGAATGACATCCTGGGTAACAGCAGCAGCACCGGCTATAAAGGTCATGATTATAATACCGAAAATAAAAAGAACGATAAGCTGGCCGGTTCCTTTCAATAGTGCAAGAGCGATAAATAACAATATTCCGGAAATCAATGTTGAAAGAGCAGGGAATAACAACCTTGCCCTGGGTTCAGATTTCCTCCATATGTCTATCAGGGTTCCGCCCAGCGGAGCTCCGACAAGAGCAAGAAGCATTACCGCACCAGCCAGCGATCCGGCTGTTTTCGGCTGCATCTGCCTTTCAATCTCAAAATATTTTGGCAACCACACTATAATAGCCGTTGTAACGAACACTACAGCAGCCATTCCAAAGTATGTGTATATAACAGAGCGTTTTGAGAGAAATTCCCTGATCATGTCCTTTTTCTCCATCTTAATCTTGTTGTTGCTTTTGTCGATGAAAGAAAGATCAACTGTTTTATAGTCCTTAACAAAAAGAAACAAAACGGCTATCAGAAGTCCCGGTATTGCCACAATGCCAAAAGCATGCTTCCATCCCAGGGTCTGAGCAATAATTCCTCCCATACCTACTCCGATTGCAGAGCCCAGCGGAATGGATGCATTCCACAGCCCCATCATCTTCGATCGTTTTTCCAGCGGATACATCCCGGAAATGAGTGCACTTCCTCCCGGGGCATAACCTGCTTCTCCGAAACCAATAAGGATCCTTGCCATGAACAACTGTACATAGTTTCCTGTAAATGCGCACAAAGCTGTTGCAAGACTCCATACTATTGCCATAAGTCCAATAGTTTTGGTCCTGCTCCACCGGTCTACCAGGATCGATACGGGAAATGTAAGAATACCGATTGCAAGATAAATTACAGAAACCAGCCACCCGCACTGTGTGTCAGAGATAAGCCAGTCTTTCTGAATTGATGTGAACATAGAATTCACAACCATCCTGTCAGCATAATCGAACAGGTATAGAAAAAAGAGAAGCATAAATACATAATTGGAATACCTTTTCGAAAACAGGTATCCTGTGCGGTCTGATAGATTTTTCATTCGGATGAGTTATTGGTTAACCTCAATACCAAGTAAATAAAAAAAAATGTCAGTTGGATTTTTTGGCTGAATTTTAAGTCTTTATACTTATTTTAAAGACCCCTTTCCCGCTAAAGCGGGATCTCCCCTAAAGGGGAGAAAATTTCAGGACATAAGAAGATTTTCTAATGACCTGAGTTTTACCCCCCTTCAGGGGGGCAGGGGGGCAAACACATGGGGAAGGAGGGCAAGGGGTTAGGCACTTTAAACTTTTTTTCGTAATTTCCCATGTTCAATATATAAACTTTATAAACCTATGACAAGCTTAAAACAAATCAATGATTTTATTGATGCCCAGCCTGTTGCTTTGGTTGGTGCTTCACGTAATCCTAAGAAATTCGGCTATGCAGTTTTTAAAGAACTCAAAGAGAAAGGAATGAAAATCGTTCCTGTAAATCCTGTTGCGGACGAAATACTGGGGGAAAAATCATATCCAAATGTAAAAATGCTTCCCTCTGAAATCCAGAGTATAATTGTCGTTACAAAAAAGGATCAGACAGCATCAGTCATAAGGGATGCCAAGGAAAAAGGGATCAAACAGATCTGGATCCAGCAGATGGCCGACAGCAGGGAAGCTATGGATGAACTTAAGGATTCTGGTATCAACTGGATTTCAGGAGAATGTATCCTTATGCACTACAAACCTCACAGCATCCATAAATTTCACGGGGCAATTAAAAAATTCTTTGGCCGCTTTCCAAAATGACAGTTCAGGAAAAAGAGCCCTACAGCCTTGAATTCATAGTCAGAGATTATGAATGTGATCTCCAGGGCGTTGTTAATAATGCCAATTACCAGCATTATCTTGAACATGCTAGGCACGAGTATCTGATCTCAAGGGGAATCAGCTTTGTTCAGCTTCATGATGAAGGAATTGACCTGATCGTCACAAAGGTTGAAATTGAGTACAAATTTCCACTCAGGAGCCGTGATAAATTTATCGTCACCGTCAGTATCCAGCGGGAAGGAAATGCCAGGCTTCTTTTCATTCAGGAAATTTTCAGACTGCCTGACATGAAACTGATTATAAAAGGAAAAGTGACTGGTGTAGCCACCAGAAAAGGGAGGCCTGTTCCTCCGGGTGATCTGATACACCGTCTTGGATTAGAGTAAGAATGTTCGTTCAGAAACTAAAAAACATGAAATCATATAAGTCCGTATTCCACAGCCTGCTGACCATAATCCTTTTAATGGCATTTTCATCGTATATTCAGGCACAAACATCAGAATCAGTAAAAGAGAAATATAACAAGAAAGAAGTTTATATAACCATGCGTGACGGAGTTCGGCTTTTTACGTCTATCTATACTCCGAAAAACAATCAGGTTGTCCATCCGGTTCTCCTGAACAGAACCCCTTACAATATCGAACCAGGAGGTCCCTCCGGCTTCAATTTTTCAATGTTTCTTTATAAAAGATATACTGACGATGACTACATCATGGTCTTCCAGGATGTAAGGGGGAAATATATGAGTGAAGGCGAATATGAAGATATTAGACCTGTAATAGCAGATAAAAAAAGCAGGAAAGATGTTGACGAATCGACTGACACCTGGGATACTGTTGACTGGCTGGTCAAAAATGTTGCAAACAATAATGGCAATGTAGGAATATTCGGAATCTCTTATCCGGGGTTTTACTCTACAATGGGTATTATTAATTCCCATCCGGCAGTGAAGGCAGTTTCTCCCCAGGCTCCTGTTACGGCATGGTTTCTAGGCGATGATTTTCACCATAACGGAGCTTTCTTCATCCTCGACTGTTTCAGTTTTTATTACAGTAACGGCAGGAAACAAAAGGCTCCCTCAAGAAAAGGATTTCCTTCTTTTTCCTGGCCTACCCCAGATAATTATGACTTTTTTCTTTCGGTAGGTACCGACAAAAATCTGGCAGAAAAATACATGGGTGACAGCATAAAATTCTGGAAAGACGCATTTGCCCATCCTGATTATGATGATTTCTGGAAAGCAAGGGATCCCAGGCCTTTTCTGAAAAATGTTAAACCTGCAGTTCTTACTGTTGGCGGTTTATTTGATGCGGAAGATATGTATGGTGCACTTCATGTTTACTCGGCAATTGAAAAACAGAACAGTCAGCAGGTTAATAACTTTCTGGTTATGGGTCCCTGGTCTCATGGTCAGTGGGCATTCGGAAAAGCGACCAACCTTGGGAATATTTACTGGGGCCAGGATGCCAATAAAGATTTTGCACTTCTTGAAAAACATTTTTTCGACATTTATCTCAAAGGAGAGGGAGTTCCTGATATTCCTGAAGCAACGATTTTTGTAACAGGTTCCAATGAATGGAGAAGTTATAAGGAATGGCCGCCAAAGAACGTGACCGAAATGAATCTCTTCCTTCAGCCTGATGGAACTGTATCTTTCTCCGCTCCGGCAGAAAAGACAAGCTTTGATGAATATCTGGCCGATCCGATGAAACCTGTTCCATATGCCAATATTGTTGGTGTTAACCGGACCGCTGAGTACATGACTGACGATCAGCGATTTGCTTCAAGAAGACCTGATGTAATGGTTTATAAAACTGATATACTTAAAGAAGATATGACTTTTACCGGACCTCTTAAGGCTGACCTTTTTGTATCAACAACAGGAACAGATGCGGATTGGGTTGTTAAATTAATAGATGTTTTCCCTTCTGATATAAAGGAAGAGCCGGCAAATGATTGCAAGCTGCCTGCCGGAGGTTACGAGATGATGGTAAGAGGGGATATTTTCAGAGGAAAATACAGGAATAGTTTCGAAAACCCAGAGCCATTCGTTCCGGAGAAGGTGACTGAAGTAAGCTTCGAACTGACTGATATAGCACATACCTTCAAAAAAGGACACCGTATTATGATTCAGATACAGAACTCCTGGTTTCCACTGGTCGACAGAAATCCCCAGAAATTTGTGGATATCTATAAGTGTTCCGGGCAGGATTTCCAGAAAGCAACACAGAGAATCTATCATGACAGCACCTACCCGTCAAGTATCAGAGTGTCTCTTTTGAAAGAATAACATTTAATTTTCTGTTCTGTATTATTTTATAAACAATCTGTAGGTCAAACAGCTAACATATTTATTCATATTGCCATGGTTAACTCAAAACTGACCAGGAGGAAATTCATCTTTTCAGTTTTCTCAGCAGCGACAGGCGGATTTATGCTGGGCAAAACAGCTTCCGGATTTGTTCAGAAATCTGCATTTGATGAAATAATTAAGCCAGGTACCCGGCTTGAAAAACTCGCCGGAGGATTCATTTTTACCGAGGGTCCTGCCAGCGATGCGGAAGGAAATGTTTATTTCACTGATCAGCCGAATGACAGGATAATGATATGGAGCCTGTCCGAAAAACTTTCTGTCTTTATGACGCCATCAGGCCGGGCCAATGGTCTGGCCTTCGATAGTCAGGGAAATCTCTGGGCTTGTGCCGATGAAAAGAATGAACTCTGGTGCATCGCTCCCGACAAAACTGTATCGGTGATTCCCTCCATGTTTCTTGGTAAGCCGCTTAACGGACCAAATGACCTTTGGATAACATCAGAAGGCGGGATATATTTTACAGATCCTTTTTTTAAAAGAACATGGTGGGATCATGATACAATGCCACAACCCTTGCAGGGAGTCTACTATTTAAAGCCTGATCATAAAACGATTATCCGGGTCATTGACGATCTTGTAATGCCTAACGGGATTACAGGAAGTCAGGATGGCAATTCACTTTTTGTGGCAGATCTGGGAGCAAATAAAACCTGGTCCTATACAATCATAAACGATGGCGTTCTTATAAATAAGAAATTGTTTTGTGATAAGGGTTCCGATGGAATGACAACAGATCTGAATGGCAATATCTACCTTTCCGGCAATGGAATAAGCATTTTTGACAAGTCCGGTAAATTTGTCGGCAATATTCCTGTTCCGGAGGAGTGGACTGGCAATGTCTGTTTTGGAGGGTCTGATATGAAAAGCCTCTTTATTACTGCCAGTAAAGGATTCTACAGGATACGCACAAATATAAAAGGCACCTGTTGATCCCACGAATTTTTACTCTGATCAAAACAATTATCATTTTAACATTTTCGTGAAAGAAATTTATTTATACTTGCACTCTTATCAAAAATTTCTGAACCTGTTTTATACTATTATATGTTAAAGAAACTTGAGTTTGCGGAAGGAACCCGCAGGGCTGATATTAAGCCAGGTATAGAGGTTAAAGTTGAACTTACCGAAGATAAACGCACTGGACGCCTGACAGCAGGAACAGTTAAAGAGGTATTGACATCATCTCCCAATCATCCGCATGGGATAAAAGTAATGCTTGACAATGGTCTTGTAGGAAGAATTAAGCAGATTATCTGATTCAGCTTAATTAACATTCTGTCAAAAATTTATCTAAATTTATCCTGCCTGAAAATTTAGTTTTTTACGGCATTTTAATTTATTTAAATAATAATTACAAGAACATGAAATATGAGGACTTTTTAGTCAGTTCTCTCGGAAAAGGAAGTGTTACATCTCCTTTGAAACATACTCGCCGTATAGAGAATCCCGTATATAAGTTTGTAAATGACAATGAACGGATCATTTATGATGTTTCCCTTGAGAATTTCAGAAAATGTCAGGAATCAGGGGAAATACCAGTTTCATTCGAGAAGGCTGGCCCAAGGGAAAGCATTTATTTTGAGCCTGCAAAAACAAAAGTGGCAATTGTCACCTGCGGCGGACTGTGTCCGGGATTAAATAATGTTATCCGCAGTCTCGTAAATGAGCTTTATTACCGTTACGGGATCAACCGTATTATGGGTATTCAATACGGGTATGAGGGATTCATTCCCGACTATAACCATGAGGTTGTGGAACTGACGCCCACCCTGGTAAGCTATATACATCTGACCGGAGGAACTTTTCTGGGATCATCACGGGGAGAGCAGGATGTATCAAGAATTGTTGATACACTTGATATTCTGAATATTAACGTTCTGTTCTGCATCGGCGGAGACGGAACTCTCAGGGGTGCACATGCAATTCACAATGAAGTTGAAAAAAGGAATCTTAAAATAGCCGTTGCCGGTATTCCTAAAACAATTGATAATGACATTGATCTGATACAGAAATCTTTCGGATTTGAGTCTTCTTTTTCAATCGCAAATGATATTATAAGAAACGCTCATAATGAAGCCTATGGAGCTTATAATGGCATTGCGCTTGTTAAGCTGATGGGTCGCGATTCGGGTTTTATTGCAGCAAATGCAGCTCTGGCAATTCAGGAAGTCAATTTTGTCCTTGTTCCCGAATTCAAATTTGACCTCGACGGACCCCGTGGCTTTTTCAGTGTCCTCAGGAAGCGTCTTGAAGAAAGGCATCATGCGGTAATAGTGGTTGCAGAGGGAGCCGGACAGGAATTTTTTGATGGTTCCGACAAATCAACTGATGCTTCCGGAAATATAAAACATAAAGACATAGGCATGTACCTCAGGGATAAAATCTCTGAGAAATTTAAACATGATAAATTTCCACACTCAATAAAATATATCGATCCAAGTTATATAATCAGAAGCGCTCCGGCTAACGCGAACGACAGCAAATTCTGCAACCTTCTGGCACAGAATGCAGTACACGCAGCACTAGCTGGCAAGACCGACTTTGTAACCGGCTATTGGAATGATCATTTCACTCTTATGCCGATTGAGACTGTGGTGGCAAAACGAAAAAAAATAGATGTGGAAGGTGAGCTGTGGTGGAATGTCCTCGAAGCAACAGGGCAGCCTATAAGCATGAAAAATTCATGATATGATAAAGAATGTCATTTTTGACCTGGGAAACGTACTGATAAGCTTTAAACCTGCGGAATATTTTGAGAAGAATAATTATCCTGAAGCAATAAAAGCTACAATACTCTCGGATATTTTCGCGAGCCCCGAATGGATGCTGCTCGATAAGGGAGAAATAACGGTTCCTGCAGCGATTGAATCTATTTCGAAAAGGTCAACTCTCAATAAAAATGAAATAGCCCATATTTTCAATTTACGGACCGATCTGATGTTTCCCCTCGATTCAAACGTCAAAATCCTTCCTGAGTTAAAAAAACAGGGTTTTAAGCTGTATTTTTTATCTAACTTCCCCATCGATATTTTTGAGCAGGTACGATCAGGATATTTTTTCTTCAGATATTTTGACGGCGGATTGATATCTGCTGAAGTCAAATCAGCAAAGCCTGAAGAGGGTATTTATAAAACCCTTCTGGAAACATATTCGCTTATCGCGGAAGAAAGTCTTTTTATCGACGATGTTGAAGTCAATGTAAAAACTGCCGAATCTTTAGGGATGAAAGGAATTGTCACTTACGGGTCTCTGGATATTTCTAAGGACATTGAAAAGGCCCTTGGGGATTCTTCCGGATTCTGATAGGTTGATTGGTCATTTCGGTCCCGCGAATCGGGAGAAGCAAACCCCCGATCCTCTATCGGCATTTTAGCTTCAAAATCAAGCCCGGTCCCCTGGCTAAGTCGGAAATATTCAATTCTCGTCGACTTAATGACCGATAAAATTGATGTCAATTTGCTGATTGTCTGTCTATTAGACTATTGTCCTGCTGAGGTTGTTCTATGTGGAATCCAGCGCTATTTTCCGAAATATTCTGAAAGAATAGTGGTTTTTGCCACACCAACAAGTTTTTCGAGTTCCTCGGTCGAGGCTTCCTTTATTTTTTCAACCGAATCAAAATGCTTCAGCAAAATTTCTTTTGTCTTTGGTCCGATTCCGTTTATCCGGTCGAGATCCGATTTTATCATATCGGCTGACCTCTTATTCCTGTGAAAAGTTATACCGAACCTGTGAGCTTCGTTTCTCAGCTGCTGAATTATTTTCAGACTGATTGAATTTTTATCGAGGTAAATCGGAACACTGTCGCCAGGGAAATATATTTCCTCGAGTTTTTTAGCGATTCCGATCACTGTAACTTTTTCTCTTATTCCCAGCTTGTCGATACTCTTCATGGCAGAGGAAAGCTGTCCTTTGCCACCATCGATTATAACCAGTTGCGGAAGTTTCTGATTTTCCTCGATCATTCTGCGGTAACGCCTGAATACTATTTCTTCCATCGAGGAAAAATCATCGGGACCCGTTACTGTTTTAATATTGAAATGGCGATAATCATTTTTGCTCGGCCTTGCATTTTTGAAAACAACGCAGGCTGCAACCGGGTTTGTTCCCATTATATTTGAGTTATCGAAACACTCAATGTGAACAGGCAGATCCGGCATATGCAGATCATTCTTCAACCTTTCAAGATTCTTGCCGGTCCTGACCTGGGGGGAGTGCTCCATTCTCTTTTTCTTCTGTTCGAGCTTGTAATAAATAGCATTTCGTTCTGCTAGCTCGAGAAGCTTCTGTTTTTCTCCTGCTTTCGGTACTGTATATCTGATCCTGTCGAGCAATATATCGGGCCTGAAAGGGAGAATTATTTCCGGCGAGTCGCTGCCAAGCCTCTGTCGTACTTCAGTGATTGCGAAACCAAGTATTGATTCTTTTTCCTCATCTACCCGTATTTTGAGCTCCACTGTCAGAGCCTGGGTTATCGCTCCTTCAACAACTTTAAGATAGTTTACATATACGTTGTCGGATTCCACTGCCATGCCGAATACATCAACGTTTCTTATTGTATTGCTCACTACAGTTGATTTACTTCTGAATCTGGAAAGAATTTCGATTTTATCTTTCACAAGCTGTGCCTCCTCAAACCTCATCTCTGAAGAATACTTTGCCATTATTTGCCTGAGATGATCAATAACTGTAGAAATATTCCCTTTTAATATATCACGGATCTGATCCATATTTTCGATATACTCTGCTTCCTGTTGTTTACCTACACAAGGCGCTTTACAGTTTCCGAGATGATATTCAAGGCAGACTTTGAATTTCCCCGCTTTAATATTTGATTCTGTGAGATTAAGAGAGCATGTTCTCAACTTATACAGTTGCCTGATCAGCCCTATGAGGGTCTTCACCATCAAGCCAGAAGTATATGGTCCGAAATAGAAAGATCCATCCCTGACAGGATTTCGGGTGCTGAATACCCTCGGAAATGGTTCATTTTTTATGCATATCCAGGGAAAAGTCTTATCGTCCTTTAAAAGTATGTTATAACGCGGCTGATATTTCTTGATCAGATTGTTTTCCAGCAGAAGGGCATCAGATTCATTATCTACCACAATATGCCGTATATCGGCTGTTTTTCTCAGGAGGGCAATGGTTTTACCTGACTGGTTTTTCGAGAAATATGATGTTACGCGCTTCTTCAGGTTTTTTGCCTTGCCGATATATATAATTATGCCGGAAGCATCCATAAACTGGTATATCCCCGGATTATCGGGTATAAGGGAAAGAATAGATTTAAAATTAGCTTCCGCTGCCATTAATTACTATAATTTCTGCCAAGATAATAACACTTTTGTTCCACGTGAAACAGAATCCTGCGGGGAACCTAAACAAATAGGGAAACCTTTTCAAACTTCTTCACATCAAACAATCCCTGATCCCCTATCTTCAGATCAGGAATAACAAGTAAAGCCATAAATGAAAGAGTCATGAATGGAGCTTTCATTCTACAGCCCATTGTTCCCGCCAGCTTATTCAGGTTATCATAATCCCTGGCAATTTCACCGCAAGAATGTGTAGTCATGATACCGCCAATGTTCAACNCNANAGAAACCAGCTCTGAACCCGAGGATATTGCCAATCCCCCCTTTATCCGTACAATCTCATTAATGCAATTAACAATATCATTATCATTTGTCCCGACTGATATGATATTATGACTGTCGTGGGCTATTGAACTTGCAAATGCCCCCTTTTTAAGTCCGAATCCTCTTATAAAGCCGACAGCTGGAGGGGTATTTCTATATCTGTCTTTTACTACTATTTTTAAAATATCGTTAGTGGTATCAGGGTTAACAGTTGACAGCTTTCCCGGTGAAAAAAGGATCTCTCCTGTCAAGAGCTCTCCTTCAACTGCGTCGATTACCCTGATCATCCCCCCTTTATTCAGAACCTCAATATCAGCTTTATTAATAGTCTCGCAATTAAAATTATTAATAGCTTCTGCCTGCTCGTATTTGAATTTTATCTTGCCGTCAGAATAGACATTCACCCCATTAATCCAGGTCTCAATTACATTCATCTCCTTAAGACTGTCCACAATAATAAAATCAGCTTTATCTCCCACCCTTAGCAATCCTGAGTTAAGATCATAATGCTCTGATGGATTAATTGTAGCACTTCTTATTACATCATACTCATTATATCCTTCTGAAATAAGTAATGCTATCAATTTATTAATATGTCTCTCTCTAAGCATTTCAGGATGCAGATCATCACTGCAGAGCATAATCTTATCAGGATGTAAATTGAATAATCCCTTAAGTGCATTAAGATTCTTCGCGGCACTGCCCTCTCTGATGAGAATTCTCATGCCCATGGAAATTTTCTCCAAGGCTTCATTAAGTGTGCTGCATTCGTGATCAGTGGAGATCCCAGCACTCACATAATTTCTAAGCGAGTCGCCGGTCAGTCCCGGTGCATGACCATCTATAGGTTTCCCTTTTTCCTTTGCATATTCTATCTTCCTTAATACATCCCTGTCCCCGTAAATTACACCGGGAAAATTCATCATTTCAGACAGATATTTTATCTCCTTTTTATCCAGCAAAACCTTCACAGCTTCAGGATCAAGAGAAGCTCCGCTTGTTTCAAATGCTGTTGCCGGGACGCACGATGGAGCGCCGAAAAAGAAATTCAGCGGAACTTTTTCCGAGTCTCTTATCATAAACTCAACTCCTTCAATTCCCATAACATTAGCTATTTCGTGAGGATCAGAAACAACGCCTGTGGTTCCATGCTTTACTGCAGTCTCAGAGAATGCTCCTGGTGTTATCATTGAGCTTTCAATATGGATGTGCGCATCAATAAGTCCAGGTAAAATATACACTTCAGGCGTATAATCCACCTTAACTATACTACCGATACGATCTCCGGAAAATATAATTTCGGCCGCGTAAATACTCCTGCTGTGAATATCCACCAGTTTGCCCCTAATTTTCATAAAATATATTTTTGAATTTTAAAAATAATGTTCCACGTGGAACAATTATCTTCCAAGATACATTAAAAGTATATTAATATCAGAAGGAGAAACACCACTAATTCTTCCGGCCTGTCCAATATTGTCAGGCTTTACTTTCGTTAATTTTTGCCTTGCTTCAGTTGAGATTGACATTAATTCACTAAAATCCAAATCTCCGGGTATCTTTAAACTTTCAAGTCTTTTAATCTTGTCAGCAACAATTTTCTCCCGCTGAATATAACCTTCATACTTTATTTTAATTTCTGCCGACTCCATAATCTCCTTGAATCTCTCCGATTTAATTACCTCAAGCTTTTCACTTCCTTTGAGTGTTTTTAAAAGTGCTCCAATTTCAACCTGTGGTCGTGACGCCAGGTTAATAGCCTTAATTTTCTGAGTGATTTTATTCGTGTCAACACCTTTCAGGAAATCATTAACTTCATCAGGAGAAACACTTGTTTCANTAAGAAAGGATATAACCTCTTCTATTAATCTCTCTTTCTCATCAAGCCTTTCTATTCTAATTTGCTCTGCAGTTCCCAGTTCAAATGCTTTACGTGTCAATCTTTCATCAGCATTATCCTGCCGTAAGAGAATTCTGTATTCAGCTCTCGATGTAAACATCCTGTAAGGTTCGTCCACTCCTTTTGTAACCAGGTCATCTATGAGTACACCGATATAAGATTCTTCCCTTCCCAATATAAATGGATTTTTACCCCTTAGCTTTAGAACAGAATTAATTCCTGCCATCAAACCCTGTGCAGCCGCCTCCTCATAACCCGTTGTTCCGTTTATCTGTCCCGCGAAATACAGGTTTTCAATCCTCTTTGTCTCAAGAGTGAATGAGAGCTGAGTCGGTTGAAAAAAATCATATTCAATTGCATAACCCGGCCTGAACATTTCCACCTTTTCCAATCCTTTTACTTTTCTTAATGCCTTAAGCTGAATATCGAGAGGCAAACTACTTGAAAAACCATTTATATAATATTCGATGGTATCCTCTCCTTCCGGTTCTATAAATAACTGATGTGAATTCCTTTCTTTGAATGTTACAACTTTATCTTCTATTGATGGACAGTATCGGGGTCCCCTTCCCTTAATTCTCCCGGTGAACATCGGACTGAACTCAAATCCTTTTCTGAGCTCTTCATGTACTTCTTCGTTAGTATGAGTAATGAAACAGCTTCTCTGCTGAAGTCTTTCATGGCTTCCTTCCAGATATGAAAAACTCTCTTCTCCTTCATCTCCTTTCTGTTCAGTCATAACTGTAAAATCGATAGTTCTTCCATCGATTCTTGCACTTGTTCCAGTCTTCATTCTTTCAACTGTAAAGCCTAGTTCTTCCAGTTGTTCACTCAGACCAGTCGAATTTTGCTCACCAGATCTTCCGCCTCTTAGCTTTGAAAATCCTATGTGCATCAATCCGTTCAGAAATGTACCATTGGTCAGAATTACAGCTTCCGAATAAAGCTTCGTACCAAATGCAGTCGACACACCTGTAATCTTATCACCTTCGAGCAAAAGAGCAGTGGCCTGTTCCTGCCAAATCCATAGATTTTCAGTATTCTCAAGTACCTTTCTCCATTCAATTGTAAACTTTTGCCGGTCACATTGCGCCCTTGGACTCCACATTGCCGGACCTTTTGATTTGTTCAGCATTCTGAATTGTATCATACTTCTGTCGGTAACAATACCGCTCATTCCGCCAAGAGCATCAATCTCTCTTACAATCTGACCTTTCGCAATTCCTCCCATTGCCGGATTACACGACATCTGAGCCAACTTCGTCATATCCATTGTGACAAGCAAAGTCTTAGCTCCCATCATGGCTGCAGCATGAGCGGCTTCACATCCGGCGTGCCCGCCACCAACAACTATTATGTCGTATTTAAAGTCCATTAATATTCATTTCGACCATTCAATCCAGAAGTCTTCCTTCCTTCTCATCTCTGTCTTTTCATCCTCTGTTGAATCATTATATCCTGCCAGATGAAGAACACCATGAATTAAAACTCTCAGCAATTCTTCGTTTAAACTAACATTATAGTTTAAGGAATTTTCTTTGACTCTTTCTATGCTTATATAAATTTCTCCGTTAACCATATTCCCTTCATTATAATCGAAGGTTATAACATCTGTATAATAATCATGTTCAAGAAACTCTACATTAATTTTCTTTAGCGACTCATCATTTGTTATAATAAAATTAAGGTCACCTGAAATTTTCCCTTCTTTCTCGATGACCTCATTTATAACTTTCAAAGCTTTTCTCCAACCCTTCAGCCTGAAGCTTATTTCGTCGTAATAAATATGAATGCTCAAGCTAAAATACTCTTAAACGACATTGTAACCGAATTACCTTTTTTGTTGTATTCAATTTTGTCGGCAAGATGCGACATCAGGTATATTCCTCTTCCGTTAAGCTCCTCAATATTTTCCGGAGTTGTAGGATCAGGAACCTTTTCAGGATTGAAACCCGCTCCTTCATCAGTGACTGTAATTTTCAAAACATCACTTTTAAAATTTATCTCTACTTCAACTGATTTCTCAGGATTAGATTTATTTCCATGAAGTATAGCATTATTAACTGCCTCCATCGCAGACACAAGAATTTTTCCGTAATTATCCTGAGAAATTCCTAATGTAGCAGTAGCATCATCAATTGCTTTTTCGACAACTCTGAGGTTTGCCACCTGGGATTCTATCTTTAGCTTTTTATACATAATGCATGAAATGCAAACAGTTATACTTTAAATTTCAATATTTGTTTCACAAATCTTCAATTTTTTGAAATCCATGCTTCCGGGTCCAGCTTTTCCTTTTCCTCAAATATCATAAACTTCAAAATTGACTTGTTCCCATTTTCGGTATCACAAAAGACACTGCCTATTTCCTGTTTTGTATCAACCTTATCTCCCTGTTTCACTTTCAAATCTACAATATTTTGATAAACTGTGAGGTATTTACCATGACGAATAATTACTATCATATTTGCACCCTGGACTGAATATACCTTTGCAATCTCGCCCTTAAACACGCTTCTTACCCCAGTTTTGCCAAGGCTTGTAATCTCAATACCAATATTATTTTCTGTTACATATTTAAGTACCGGATGTTTCTGAAGTCCAAACTGACTGGTAATAATACCTTTTTCAACTGGCCATGGTAATCTTCCTTTATTTTCTGCAAAACTATCTCCTATCAGCTTTTGTTCCGGTGTTGCAACAGTCTTCAGGCTTTTCTTTCTCTCAGCTTCCAGTATTTTCGCAATTTCTTTTTCAATTTTATCAGCAACCTTTTTTCTTTCCTCTAATTCCCTCTGCAGCTGTCTTTCCTTTTTACTAAGCGTCTGAACCATTGCCTGCTTACGCTCCTGTTCTGATTGCAAGAGATTCTTTTGTTGTTCTTCTCTTGATTTTAAGTCAGAGATTCTGTTCAGGTCGGCCTGCAATATATTCTTTCTGTTTTCAACCTGTTCCTTTATTTCGATAATCAGTTCTGCTTCTCTCCTTCTGAATTTCGTAACTTGTTGCAAATACTTTAGCCGCTTATAACCCTGGTTGAAATCCTTTGCTGAAAGTATATATACAAGAGCCGGATTTTCCTTTTCTGACTTATATGAATTAAGAACTGCTCTTGCATAATCCGTCTTCAGATCTACAAGATCGCTTTCCATCATATTAATTGCTAAAGTATTAAGTCCTATTCTTTCATTCATAAGAGATATTTCATCTCTCATACCTCGTATTACAGTTTCTCTTAAATTCAGTTTATTACCAATAATTTTAATCTCATTCATGCTTTCTTCCTTCTTCTTTGAGGTAGATTTCAGCATGTTATCAACATAATTAATTTCATCAAGAGTAGCTTTCCTCTTCTCTTCCAGCTCAGCTTTTGTCTGAGCCTTAAATGGCTGACATAGAAATATTAAACAAAAAATAGTAAGTAATAAAAATTTCATAAAAGCTCAATTAATTCATAACCCTTTCCAGGAAAGAATTTCACACTACCATTCCATGGATACACCATTTTCAGAATCTTAATTTTAACCTTAAGGTTTTTATCTTTATAATCCATTCTGGTTACTTTTGGAACTATTATACTTCCAATTCTTTTAAATTCTTCATATTCAAACCCTATTCGTTCATTTCCATAGCTATTATCAATATTAACTGAAGTAATCTTTCTTTTCTTACAATCAATTAAATATTTAAGCTTCACTCCATGGGCATTTGTCATCAAGCTATATTTACCATTAATGCATTGATCTTTATTAGTATAACTAATTTCGTTATCAATAAAGTCGCCGAAAACCAGGGCTAAAAAACCCTGATCCATACCAAATTTTTTTCGTAAATATAATGCATTACCAAAGTAAACTGTTTTGTTAATCCTGTCATTAATAAGAATTGAATCCTTACTTACAAAAATTCTGGCTCCTTCGAGTCCTGTTCTGCTTTTTAAACTGATAAGATATCTTCCGGGATATTCGAATTTTATTGTTGCAAGGAATTTCTGTTTCTGTTCTCCGTTAATATATTCAATCTCTGCTTTCTGAATAAAAAAACTCTTTCCTGTCAGATTTTGTTCAGCCACACTCTCCGGAATACTCAGTCCTGCAGTATCACCCACAACATGGTCATCAACATGTCCCGACTTCCTGCTAGAGGCACATCCTGAAATTATAAGACAAGCAATTATAAAGCATCCTACTTTTTGCAATTCTCAATCTCCTTCAGCAATTCTGTTTTTGTACTATCAATTTTAAAAGCAATATTCCAGTTTTTAATTGCCTCACTGCATCTGTTTTGTTTCTTTAGTATATATCCGTAGTGCTCATACCACACAGCATCCGTTTTATCTCCCCTACTAATAATCGATTCCATAACCTTTGCAGCTTCCACCAATTTACCTCTCTTATAAAGTACCCAGCCATATGTATCCAAATAGGTAGTATTATCTTTCTCTTTTTCAATTACCCTTTTAGCCATTTGCTCTGCTTCCTTAAGGTTTCTGTTTTGCTCTGCCAGATAGTAAGCATAATTATTTATAACAGTCAGGTCCTGATCGTCGGCTTTAATTGCGGCTTCAAAAGTTTCAAAAGCCTTTAAATAATCTTTCATCCTGTAATAAACATCTGCTCTCATGGTAAAAACCTGTATAAGAGACTCTTTATTATCAGTTGCGAGGATTTCTGCCTTTTTTAACTCTTCAAGCGCTATAGAGTATTTTCCCAGTTCCAGGGCACCATTTGCGTACAGCAATTTAGCCGGAAAAGATCTGTTAAACCTGGTAGCGCATTCTTCTCCCGTCTTAAAAAGACCATTGAAGTCTCTAATCTGCAGATAAATAACAAGCAATTTTTCCCATGCATAATAATTATCATTGTTTTCACTGAGGATTTCCTTTAGTCGTTCCGCTGCCTCGCCTGTTTTGTTCTGACGAATAAGAAAATCAGGACGCAGAAGCGGTACAATATCATTCTTAGTGTATGTAGCTTCAAACACCATAAGAATAACCATCATTTTATCATTATATTTATTTAAGTCCGGAAGCTCAATGATTCGAGCCATTAATGAAATCTTGTCCTGGACTTCAATTTTATTATTAAGAACAACATTATTAAGGATCGTGAAAAGTCCATCATAGTCTTTCTCATTAATAAAGAAATCACATATTGCCAACTGAATCTGTCCGTTATCAGGATTTCTCTTCAACATCTTATCATACACTTCCAGAGCATTCTTATTATCGCCCTTTCCCCTGTAGATATCTGCAAGAAGGCCATTATAAAGGATTTCATCTGGAAATTCCTTTAACAGCGTCATAATTTTTGTTTCTGCTTTATCATAATTCCCCTCAGCTATTAAATTTCTGACAGCTGAAATTGTTGACATTTCATTCACTCCATACTTCGAATCAAAAGAATCAAAAATTGAAGCAGCTTTGTCATACTTCTTGCTCTCAGAATAAAGATTACCAAGAGTAAGTAAAAGATTTTCCTTCTCAGGAAAATATTTCACAGCTTTCTCGTAATAAATTATAGCACTGTCAATATTCTTTTCCTGATAATATAATCCTCCTAGAATGTTCAGGTACCAAATGTTATGTTCATCAAGAGACAAGGCTTTAAGCATAAAAATTTTTCCCTTCTTAACATCTCCATTAGCAATCACAATCTGCGACATCTGGTAATAAGCAGCATCGCTTCCGGGATTAATCTTAACGCATTGCTCAAGGTACTTAAGAGCATCACCCGCATTTCCCATCAGCTTTTGCTTCAATGCCTCAACGTAGAAATAATTAAAAGAAGCAGCATCAATTTCAGTTGTTGTTTTGCTGTTCAAGCCCGACGGTACTACTTTTCGAGTGCATGAAATAAGCTGTCCAGCCATAACAGCCAGGAAAAAACATAATACTATTTTTGACTTCATAATTATATATTACCCCGGTTTCAGAATGCTCCTAGACTTCATCCATTATAAACTAAAATGATATGCTCAATTTTTAATTAGCAAATATAACTCTTATGCCATTCTAAAATGTTTCGATTTCATCTATGATAAAAATAATGTAATTTGAAAACCAATATTTTCTTGTATCGTCCAAAGTTAAATATCTTTGCATTCACTTTTGCAGAACTTTATAAACCAATTCCTGAGATTCATGAACCCATATCTGAAAAAATCAATTATTCTTTTAAGCCTGATTTTCGCTATATCATGTAACTCACCAGGCGGAAATGAAAACACTACAGTAATTATTAAGACAACAGTTGGAGATATAACTATCAAACTATACGATGGAACGCCAGTTCATCGNGATAATTTCATTCGTCTCGTAAATTCCGGTTTTTATGAAGGNGTTTCCTTTCATCGCATCATTAAGAGCTTTATGATNCAGGCGGGANATCCTGAAACAAAAACCTCNCGTGCGTCCAATTTGCCNGATTCTTTAAAAACTTATACTATTCCTCCTGAGATTAACAGCCTCTATTTCCATAAAAAAGGAGCACTGGCAGCAGCCCGGCAGGGAGACGATATTAATCCCGGAATGCGATCTTCAGGAACACAATTTTATATAGTTCAGGGAGAAAAGTTAAGTGATCAGGATCTGAACCAGGCAGAACAAAAGATCAACAGTAATATCAAACAGAACCGTTTCTCATTCTTTATGAAATCAGTCTCNGACAGTATAAGANTAGCCGGACAAACTATAGTTGATTCTCAGGTTCAGCAAATTGCATCTGTNAAAATGTTCCAATATCTCACTGCTTATAAAGAATATAAAATTTCTGATGAACAGCGTAATATCTACAAAACATCAGGGGGAACTCCGCGTCTGGATGCAACTTACACAGTTTTCGGTGAAGTCACTGACGGAATGCGCATTGTTGATAAAATAGCAGAAACACCAACAGATTCTGAAGATAAACCTATTAGTGATATTAAGATCGTNAAGATCAAAATTGTAAAAAACTGATTTAAATTCTCTAAATAACTTTTTAATGCTTCAAAAAATAAATGATCTTCTTACAGAAGTATGCGCGGTTTCGGTAAAAAATTCCGAAGAGTTAGAATTATTCAGACTAAAATATCTCAGTAAAAAAGGGTTACTTTCCGATCTTTTTGAAGATTTTAAAAATGTACCCGGCAGTGAGAAAAAGGATATTGGCCAGAAACTCAATCAGCTCAAGCAGGATGCCCTGGAAAAATATAATTCATTAAAAGCAGAACTTCTCAATCAGGAGGAAACATCTGATGGAGTGGATCTTACCCGTCCTTCATTTCCATATTCTCTGGGGTCACGTCATCCTATTTCAATTGTCAGAAATGAATTGATAGATATATTCAAAAGAATAGGATTCACTGTCTCGGAGGGACCGGAGATTGAAGATGATGATCATGTCTTCACCAAANTAAATTTTGCACCCGAGCACCCTGCCAGGGATATGCAGGATACCTTTTACATATCCAGACTTTCTTCCGAAGATTCCAGTCCAGAAGATATTTTACTCCGTACTCATACATCATCAGTACAGGTCAGGGTAATGCAGAGCCAGAAACCCCCTATACGTACAATTTCACCTGGAAGGGTTTTCCGAAATGAAGCTATTTCAGCAAGGGCCCATTGTATATTTCACCAGGTTGAAGGATTATATATTGATGAAAATGTGTCATTTGCCGATCTTCGTCAGACTCTGCTCTTTTTTGCCAGGGAGATGTTCGGTAAAGATACCCAGATAAGGTTAAGACCATCATACTTCCCTTTCACTGAACCATCTGCGGAGATGGATGTCAGCTGTAAAATTTGCGGCGGAAAAGGTTGTAATGTTTGTAAACACACAGGCTGGCTTGAAGTATTGGGATGTGGAATGGTTCATCCTAATGTATTGGAAGCCTGTAATATTGACAGCAAAAAATACACAGGTTTTGCTTTTGGAATGGGAATTGAAAGAGCAGCAATGCTAAAATACGGAGTAAATGATTTACGTTTGTATTTTGAAAATGATCTCCGTTTTCTTGATCAATTCAAAACCGCATTCTGATTATTTGAACATTATTTTAACGGCAATGTTAGTCATTGCACTATAATACAGCAGACGAAATGAAACAGCAAGAAATTCACGTCCCGCTTTGTAACACCTGCGCTTTGGAATCAGGATCGATCTTCAAGCATCTTACCCCTGAAGAGGTAGAAACTCTGAATTTTGAAAAAGATTTCCGGCAGTACAAACGTGGTGATATTCTTTATCAGGAAGGTAACCGTATAAGTGGATTCTTTTGTATAAACAGTGGCATAATTAAAGTATTCAAGACAGGTTTTGATGGTAAAGAACAAATAATCCGATTTGCCAAACAGGGGGATATCATTGCATACAGAAGTGTATTGAGCAATGAACTTGCCTGCACTTCTGCAAAAGTTATTGAGGATTGCCAGGTTTGCTTCATCCCTTCTGAAATACTGACATCTTTTATCAAAACAAATCCCGCTTATGCTCTTGAATTGCTGAAACTTGCTTGTCATGAACTTGGTGAAGCAAATTCATTTATAACTGACATAGCTCAGAAAACAGTAAGGGAAAGACTTGCGGAGATCCTTCTTTTGCTTGTAAATGATTTTGGGCTTGATAATGACAGTTATCTAAATATTTCTCTTACACGCGAAGAACTTGCCAACATAGTAGGTACAGCTACAGAATCAGTAATCAGATTATTATCCGAATTCAAATCTGATAAGCTTGTAGAACTTAACGGCCGAAGAATAAAAATACTCAATACCCGCGGACTTGAGAAGATAAGTAACGTTTTTAACTGATTTTAGTCGGAATTACAGTCAGATCAGAATAGGGTTCCGTTCACATCACGACCAAATTGTTTTCCCAGGTGTCTGTAAGCATGTTCAGTTGCTTCCCGTCCTCGGGGAGTCCTCTTCAGATATCCTTCTTTGATAAGGAATGGTTCATATACCTCTTCAATTGTACCGCTTTCCTCACTTACGGCTGTAGCAATTGTATTCAATCCTACAGGTCCTCCTCCGAACTTATCAATTATCACCGATAGTATGCGGTTATCCATTTCGTCAAGTCCATTCTGATCGATATTCAGAGCCTTAAGTCCATATCGTGTAATGGCTATATCAATTTTTCCTGATCCCTTTACCTGGGCAAAATCTCTTACCCTTCTTAACAAGGCATTAGCAATTCTTGGGGTGCCTCTGCTTCTTCTGGCAATTTCAACTGCCGCTTCTTCATCGATAACAACATTCAGTATTCCTGCTGACCTCTTAACAATTCCTGTAAGTATTTCGTGATCATAATATTCCAGATGGAACTTTATCCCGAACCTGGCTCTGAGCGGACTGGTCAGAAGACCTGATCTGGTAGTGGCTCCTATGAGGGTAAAGCTGTTAAGAGTAAGCTGTACACTACGTGCACTTGGTCCCTTATCGATCATTATATCTATCTGGAAATCTTCCATAGCGGAATAGAGATATTCCTCTACAATAGGGCTAAGCCTGTGAATTTCATCGATAAAGAGAACATCACCTTCCTGAAGGTTGGTAAGCAATCCGGCAAGATCTCCTGGTTTATCAAGAACAGGTCCAGAAGTAACTCGAAGATTTACCTGAAGCTCATTTGCAATAATTGATGCAAGGGTTGTTTTTCCCAGTCCAGGAGGACCATGCAACAGCACATGATCAAGAGATTCACCTCTCTGCCTGGCCGCAGTAACAAATACTACCAGATTTTCAATAACCTGTTTCTGACCTTTAAAATCGTCAAAACTCAACGGCCGGAGCTGTTTCTCAAATTCTTTATCTGCGGGGGCAATAATATCTTTTCTGATATTTATATCTTCTTCCATAAAGCAATTTTACTATTTGATCAGCCTGGTATCGCTTTCAGGAAGCTTTATTCTGACTCCATTTATACTCACTTCCATATCATCCTTATAAGAAATAACAATATAGGGAAGACCTGTTTCATCATACTTTTTCCATGTTTTTTGCCTGATGCCCATCTGGTAATATTGTTCTTCCTTTATTTTACCGTTTTCATAATAGAAATAATGCTGGCCATCAGGGTTACCCTGTATAAAATTACCTTT
>JGI20214J51088_10000734_pt1 | contig 22426 bp, 18 predicted proteins | sample WetSurMetagenome_FD_51088 | JGI IMG/M metagenome (IMG submission 51088) | reverse complement strand
CGCGCATCTGCGGCATTTGTTCCATCGGGCATACCTTTTCGTCGCTCAAGGCCACCGAAGCCGCCTTCGGCGTCGAAATTTCGGAACAGACCCGCCACCTCAGGGAAATCCTCAACCACGGCGAAAACCTGCAGAGCCACATCCTTCACATCGGGTACCTCGCGCTGCCCGACCTCCTGAAGGCGGGCAGCGTGATACCGCTCGCCGCGTCGCACAAGGACGCGGTCCTCCTTGTCGTCAAGCTCCACCGGCTTGCAAACGAGACCTGCGACGTCGTGGGCGGACGGACAACGCACCCCATCCGCACCTGCATAGGCGGATTTTTAAAAGTGCCCCAAAAGGCCGAACTCGCGGCGCTCAGGACGAGGCACGAGCAGGCCCTCAAGGACTACCAGGCCCTTGCCGAGGTTGTCAAGTCGCTCGCCGGCGGGCTGCCCGATTTCGTCCGAGAGACCGAATACGTGAGCCTCACCCACCCCGACGAATACGCCTCGTACGACGGCATGATAAAGTCAACGGACGTCGGTGAGCCCATCCCCGTGAACGACTATCTCCGCGTCACCAACGAATACATGACCCCGCATTCCACCGCAAAGTGGGCGAAGTTCAACCGCGCCTCCTACATGGCGGGCGCGCTCGCCCGGTACAACAACAATTACAGGCAGCTTTCCCCCCTTTGCGCCTCCATCGCCGCGGAGTTCGGCATGAAAGGGCCGTGCCACAACCCCTATTTCAACACCATAGCCCAGCTCGTGGAATGCGTTTACTTTTCGGAGCGCACCATGTACCGCATCGATGCGCTGCTCGACGGGAAGCTCGAAACCGAACCGGTCTCCTTCCAGCCGCGGGAAGGCCGCGGAGTAGGCGCCGTCGACGTTCCGCGCGGCATCCTGTTCCACGATTATACCTACGATAAAAAAGGCAAATGCGTCAAGGCGAACTGCATCATCCCCACCAACCAGAACCACGCAAACATACAGCTCGACATGGAAAAGCTGGTGCCGCAGTTCAAGGACAGGGGCAAGGAGGATTTGCAGCTTTTGCTCGAGATGCTCGTGCGCGCGTACGATCCCTGCATTTCGTGCTCGACGCATTACCTCGACGTCTCCTTCGCATGACGCAACGAAAACCGCTCGTCATCGGCATCGGAAACTCCCTCATGGCCGACGACGGCGCCGGGCCGTTCACGGTGTCCCTGCTTGCGGGCAGGCTGCCCGCGGACCAACTGCGCGTCCTTGCGACGCCCGGCCCCGGCCTCCTTTCGTTCATTCACGACCGGTCGAAGGTTATCGTTGTCGACGCGGCCAAATTCGGCGGCGCGCCGGGCGAGGTGCGCCGGGTGGCGGCGCAGGACATGCCGCGCGGCATTGCGGCCGCGCCGCTGTCGCTGCACGACCGTGGCGCGGCGCAGGTGTGGGACGAGGCGCTGTGGCTCGACATGGCCCCGCAGGAGCTCGTCTTCTACTGCATCCAGGCCCATTTCATCGGCCCGCGCCAGGCGCTCTCGCCAGGCGTGGAAGAAGGCTGCCGCGCCGCTGCCGATCTTATAGCCCGGGAGCTGTCGCATGCATGAATACGCGGTCGCCTGCGAAATAGCCGCACTGGTCAAGCAGACCACCGCGGGCGCGCGAGTGGAGAAAATCACGCTCGGCGTCGGCGCGCTTAGTGGTATTTTTACCGAATCGCTTACCATGTACCTGGAACTTGTGCTCCCGGACATGGGGATGGAAAGCGTGAAAATCGAGACGCGCGATGTCCCTGCCGTGTTCGCCTGCGACTGCGGCGAACGGTACGAGGCACGCAGTATCTTAACTGCGTGCCCGAAATGCGGCGCGTACGCGCGCACCGTGGCCGCGGGACAGGACTGCGTCGTGGAAAGCATCGAGGTGGAGGATGACCCAGAGCATACGGCTTGAAAAGAGCGCCCACGCGCTCAACGACGCGGTGGCCGCCGACAACAGGAGGCTGTTCGGCAAAATCGCGGTCGTCAACATGATAAGTTCGCCCGGCTCGGGCAAGACCTCCCTGCTCGAGTCGCTTGCCTCGCGCATGGGACGCTCGCTGTTCGTGATAACGGGCGACATCCAGACCCAGATCGACAAGGAACGGCTCGAAAACGCGGGCGCCCGGGCGGTCCAGATAGAAACCAGGGGCTCCTGCCACCTCACCGCGCGGATGATTCACGACGCGGCGGAGCGCGAGTCCTTCTCGGGAGTAAGGCTGCTTGTCATCGAGAACATCGGCAATCTCGTGTGCCCGTCGTCGTACGATCTCGGCGAGGACGAGAAACTCGCGGTGCTGTCCGTCGCGGAGGGCGACGAAAAACCCATAAAGTACCCATCGCTGTTCGTCCGCGCCGCGGCCGTCGTCATAAACAAGATCGACCTCCTTCCCTATGTCACGTTCGACGTCGATCGCGCGGCGGCCGACATACGCAAGCTTAAAAGCGACGCGGAAATTTTAAGGGTATCGTGCACGACCGGCGAAGGCATGGACGGCCTTGCCGCCTATCTCGACCGGTTGATCGCCGCGAAGCGGAAATAGCGGATCGTATTGCCCCTCGCGCCTCACCATGTGCGTAAAAATCCTCCATCAGCCATGAACCAAACGGTATCGTTTACCATCAGTATCAAGGGAACCGTCCAAGGAGTCGGCTTCCGGCCGTTTGTCTATCGCACCGCGAAAGCGCATTCGATAACGGGCAACGTGCGAAACGACGGCTCGGGAGTGACCATCACGGCGTTCGGCGACAAAAAGAATCTCGATGCATTTACGGAATCAATCAAGGAATCCGCCCCCCCCTTGGCGCACATCAGGTCAATCGCCGTCACAGAAACGGCCGCGGATACAATCCCAGCCGACTTCGGCATCGTCCGGAGTGACAAAGACGGACATCCGGAGATCGACATCGCGGCCGACACCGCCGTGTGTCCCGCGTGCCTCGCCGAGATGTTCGATCCGTCGAACAGGCGCCATCTCCACCCCTTCATCAACTGCACCGACTGCGGGCCGCGGTACACCATCATCAAAGAGCTGCCGTATGACCGGCCGAAAACCACCATGGCGGCATTTGACATGTGCGATGCGTGCAGGGAAGAATACGAGGACCCCGCGAACCGCCGCTTCCACGCACAGCCGACCTGCTGCCCCGACTGCGGGCCCAGGCTTGTTTTAACGGACGGCAGCCGCGCAATCATCAGCGGGGACGATCCGATCGCCGCGGCGACCGGCCTGCTTGCCGAAGGGAAGATCGTCGCGGTGAAAGGCATCGGCGGCTTCCACCTCGCCTGCAGGGCCGATTCGAGCAAGGCCGTGGCAAGGCTCAGGCGGAGGAAACGGCGAGAAGAAAAGCCTTTTGCAATCATGGTAAAGGATACTCGGGCAGCCCTCCGGCACGCGGAGGTTTCCGAAACCGAGCGGTTCATGCTTGAAAGTCCGGAGCGTCCCATCGTCCTGCTTGCGAAAAAGGGCGATGCCCCGTCGCTTGCCGCGGAAGTCGCCCCCGGGCTTCCCACCCTCGGCGTCATGCTCCCGTACACGCCGGTCCATCACCTGCTGTTTTCCGGCGAAAGATTACCGGCGCTCGTGATGACAAGCGCAAACAGGAGCGATGAGCCCATCATTCACGGCGATGATGCGGCATATGCGACGCTTGGCGACATCGCGGACGCATTCCTCACGCACGACCGGGCCATATTCGTCCGGAATGACGATTCCATCGTGCGCGTCGTCGCCGAAAGGCCCGTCATGGTACGCCGTTCGCGCGGATTCGTGCCCGAGCCCCTCCCCTCGCCGGTCAACGTGGACGGGCTCGTGGCGCTGGGCGGCGTCCTCAAGAGCACGATAGCGGTCGGGAGAAAAAACGACTGCTACCTGTCTCACTACATCGGGTCCGTCGAGACCGCGGAAGCGCTGGAGGGCATGAGCGGGGCCGCAAGCCATCTTATCTCCGCGCTCGGCGTGAAACCATCCGCATACGTATGCGACATGCACCCGCAATCCCTCGTCGCATCGTATGCCGAATCGACCGGCCTGCCCGTGGTGAAAGTGCAGCACCATCACGCGCACGCCGCCGCCTGCATGGCCGAAAACGAAATCAAGAATGGTGCGCTGGCAATCGTGTTCGACGGAACCGGGTACGGCGAGGACGGAAAAATCTGGGGCGGCGAAATCCTCCATGCGACATACACCGGCTACAGCAGGCTGGGGCATCTGTCGTATCTCACCCTTCCGGGCGGGGACGAGGCGATTCGCAATCCGGGCCGCATTGCGCTCGCCGCACTGTACAAACTCATGGGCGACAAGGCCGCTATGGCATTGCCGCGCATGCCCGACGACGAAAAACGGGCGGTGCTCGACATGGTGAAGTCGGGTGCCGGGTGCGTGATGTCGAGCGGAATGGGAAGGCTGTTCGACGCGGCGGCGGCACTGCTCGGCATCTGCGCCAAGCGCACCTATGAGGGCCAGCCGGCCATTATGCTCGAAGGTGCGGCCGACCCCAAGGAGACGGGATCGTACGGTTCTCCGCTGTCAATGGAGGAGGAAGGAATCATCCTGGACGGGCCGGCGCTTTTGTTCGAAGTGTATGACGACATGAAAAGCGGGACACCGGTTCCAAAAATCGCCGCGCGGTTCCACAATACCGTTGCCCAGGCCACGGCTGCCGCGGCAGCCATTGCCTCCCAGCAATGCGAATGCTCGTCCGTTTGCCTGAGCGGCGGAGTGTTCCAGAACGCCCTGCTCGTGGCGCGTCTGTTGCCGTTGCTTTCGCGGGCCGGCCTCGTGCCGGTTTTGCATAGAAGAACGCCGCCGAATGATGAGTGCATTTCCTATGGGCAATTGGTGGTGGCGGGAGCAAGGATGGGCATTTCAGTGGCTGGAGACATCCGACATTGAACGAAGGTTTGAGAGGAATTTTTCGATTTTCGGCCGAAGAACGGAGAATTCTTCTTTTATTCCATTCCAGACTATTTGATATTTTATGCCCCAATAAGCGTGAATACATTTATCACGCATCCGGGCCATATCTGCCTAGGGAATCGATGAATCAAGCGCTCGAATGTTCTCCGGAATACTTTTCGCCGCCTCGGAATAAATTCGTTTCACGAGTTCCGGCCTGACGCCATCACGGGGAATAAGGTCGACCTCAACGCCAAGCAGTCCGATCAGGTAATTCTCGGCGGAGCACAAGGCGATCATTCCAATGGGCCGTTCAAAATCTACGAGAATATCGACATCGCTGTTTTCCGCGGCCTCGCCGCGCGCGACCGACCCGAAAACGGAGAGGCCCGATATGCCGAATCGTGTGCGAAGTTCGGCCGAATGCTTTCCGAGAATGTCTTTGATTTCCGATAATGATTTCATGAGAATTCTGCTCCGGAACAAAAATACTTTTTTTCTACGTCGATACCCTTACTAAGCAGTTGCTTTTTCCCGACGCGTTCGCCACCAGCGTCGCTGCCAAAAGCGGTGGCGGAAGCCAAGAGAAGTTGGAGAGGTCTTGAATTCACGCGCCAGCGGCAGCGCGGCTTCTGCGGTCACCCTCGCTTCCCATTGATAAGCGTATTCAGGCGCTGTACCGGAATGGAAAGCTTCTGGGCCAGTTCCACCTGAGACATGCCTGAAGGCTTCAAAAATTCTTCCAACAGGATTTCGCCCGGATGTATTGGGACTCTGTTTTTGGGAATCATACCTTTTCTAAAGACTTTCTTCTTCATGTTTTCAAAATAGATTTGGTCACAGTACTATAGGAACATAGATCGCGGAATCCGGGCCACACAAAGTATTCCCTTCTTTTCGGAAGTCCACAAATGCGAATGAATAGTGCATTTCGTACAGGCAAATTACGGCATCACCTCTTGCTCATCCATCATCCATTGATCACCCAGGTTGAGGGCTTTTCTGTCTTAAAAAGTCCTTTTTCAGCCCCGAATAGGTAGTATTTTTACCAATTACCATCTCCGGAAAGTAAGCTCATAATGTGCCTCGCGGTTCCAGCGAAAATCGTTTCCATCTCCGGGTCCGTCGCCACGGTCGACATGCTCGGCAACACCGCCACCGCCGACGTTTCGCTCCTCGAAAAGGCCGCGGTGGGCGATTACGTGATGGTGCACGCCGGCTTTGCCATCCAGAAATACGACGAACAGGAGGCGAAGATAACGCTCGAACTCCTCAAGGAACTCGCTCAAACGGCGGACGACAATGGGCCTCGTTGACTTTTCCGATCCCAAAACGGCAAAGCTCCTGCTGGGAAAGATTTCCCGTTCCGCCAAATCCCTAGGGGCGGTTCGAATCATGGAAGTGTGCGGTACGCACACCATGGAGATAGGCAGGATGGGGCTGCGCTCCCTGCTGCCCGGGAACATCACCCTCGTTTCGGGCCCGGGCTGCCCGGTGTGCGTCACTCCCGGCGCCTACATAGACGCCGCAGTCGCGCTCGCCCGCACCAAGAACACGCGTATCGTCACCTTCGGCGACATGGTACGGGTGCCGGGCCTGCGCACCTCGCTCGACGAATCGAAATCGGCCGGCGCGGCGGTCGACGTAATCACCTCGCCCCTCCAGGCGCTCGACATCGCGCGCAAGCGCCCGGCCGAGCAGGTGGTGTTTTGCGCCGTGGGATTCGAGACCACCGCCCCCGCGACGGCCATGGCGGTCGCCGCGGCCCACCGGGAAGGCCTGGGCAACCTGTCGTTTTTGATGGGGCACAAGACCGTGCCGCCCGCGCTTGCGGCCCTCGCATCCGACAAAGAACTCGCCATCTCGTGCTTTTTGCTGCCCGGCCACGTGAGCGCAATCATCGGCGAGCGGCCATATCTTACGCTCGCGCAGAACGGCATTCCGGCGGTGATTACGGGGTTCGAACCCCTTGACATCCTGAGCGCAATATCAATGGCCTGCGACATGCTCGCGCATAAAAAGGCCGCTGTGCTCAACGCGTACCAGCGCGTGGTGAAGATGGACGGCAATCCGCGCGCCGTGGACGCGATTTACAAGGTCTTCGACGTGACCGACGCGATGTGGCGCGGCATCGGCATGCTTCCCGGAAGCGGCCTCAGCCTCAGGACCGAATACGCTTCGTTCGACGCCGCGCTCCGGTTCGGAATCCAGACCGACAACGCTACCGCCGACATGCCCGGGGAATGTTCGTGCGGCGATGTGCTCAAGGGAAAACTGCGGCCCGATCAGTGCCCGCTGTTCGGAAAATCGTGCACTCCAGGCCATCCCTCCGGCCCGTGCATGGTGTCGAGCGAAGGGTCGTGCGCGGCGTATTTCAGGTACGGAGCATAGCGCAATGACACACGCAACCGTCCGCATGTCGCATGGATCGGGCAAGGGGAACCAGGAACTCCTGGAGACCGTCGTGTTCCCCGCGCTCCACCCGGGCGGCGTCGGCACGCTGGAAGACGCGTTCATCTTCGACATTCCGGGCCGCCGCTTCGCGTTCTCGACCGATTCCTTCGTGGTGTCGCCGCTCGAATTCCCCGGCGGAGACATAGGCAAACTCGCCGCCTGCGGCACCATCAACGATCTTGCCATGATGGCGGCAAAGGCCATACTCATGTCGGTGTCGCTCATTCTTGAGGAGGGACTCGACATATCTCTCCTTTCGAAGATGCTCAAGTCCCTCTATGCGACGTGCGCGTCGCAGGGCGTGCGCATTGCCTGCGGCGACACCAAGGTGGTCGAACGGGGCAAGGCCGACGGCATGTTCATCAATACTTCGGGGATCGGCATCGTCAGGCCCGGCATCTCGCTGTCGGCCGCCAACGCAAGGCCTGGCGACGCGGTGATTATAAGCGGCGGCATCGGCCTGCACGGCATCACCGTGCTGTCGCGGCGCGCCAATCTCGGCTTCGCCTCGTCGGCGGTCTCGGACTGCGCCCCCCTGTTCGCGCTGTCCGACGCGCTCCTCACGGCAGCGCCTTTCACGCGCGCGCTGCGCGACGCGACCCGCGGCGGCCTCGCCGCGGTGGTGCACGAAATCGCGCGCGCGTCGAAGGCGTGCATCGTGATGCACGAGACCTCGGTGCCCGTGCCGCCGGTGGTGCGCGGCGCGTGCTCGTTCCTCGGAATGGATCCTTTACACATTGCAAATGAAGGCCGCTTCGTGGCGATTGTCCCCCCCGACTCCGCCGACGCCGCGCTCGCCGCGTTGCGCGGCCATTCCGAAGGCAGGGACGCGGCGATAATCGGCACGGTCGAGAAGCCGGGCAGGTTCCCGGTACTGCTCACCACCTCCATCGGCGGAACCCGGCCGCTCGAAATGCCGCCGGGTGAGCTTCTGCCGAGGATATGCTGAACACACTGTTCACACAATCAATTAAGAACTCACCGCAAAGGCTCACAGTAAAGGCGGCAACAAACAAGTGAAAAGCAAAAGTATCTTTGTAAATTGTTGCCTCTCCATTCTCGATTCTTCTTTACGGGCTTTGCGTCTTTGCAGTGAATCCCACGCGCTCGCTAACCTCGAAGCAAGCTTCGAGGTTAGCGAGCGATTATAGTTGTGTCTTTTTCCATAGGGATGGAAAGATTCCTCGCAGCTTGCTGCGAGGTCTTTCAATGACATACTATGCAAGTACTGAATAAAAAACCGGATTCTCTCCCCGTGGTATCCATCGTCGGCAGGCCCAACGTGGGAAAATCAAGCCTGTTCAACAGGATTCTTGGAAGAAAAGTCGCCGTGGTGGACGACATGCCCGGGGTCACGCGCGACCGCAATTACCGTTCCATGGTGTGGAACGGCTGCGCATTTTCGCTCGCCGACACGGGCGGCCTTATTCCCGCGTCGACCGACGGCATGGCCGCCGACGTGGGTAGGCAGGTGGAAGCGGCGTGCGAAGAGGCCGCCGTGATCCTCTTCGTCGTCGACGGCCGCGACGGCATAACCGACGTCGACAGGCTCGTGGCGCGCTCGCTCCGCAAGCGCGGCGTGGACAAGGTGCTCCTCGCGGTGAACAAATCGGAGCGCAAGGACGCGCAGTACGATCTCGGATCGTTTATGTCGCTCGGCCTCGGTGAAGGCCGGCCCGTTTCGGCCCTGCACGGCTTGGGCGTCGGCGATCTTCTCGACGACGTGACGGCCGCGCTCAAACGATCCGGGAACAAGGCCCCGAAATCGGGCGCCTTCTTCGACGACCGCGACGCGCTCAAGATAGCCGTTGTGGGCAGGCCCAACGCGGGGAAATCGTCACTCGTCAACAAACTGCTCGGGACCAGCCGCATGATTGTTCGCCCCGATCCCGGCACCACGCGCGACGCAATAGACTCGCGCCTTTCCTACCGCGGAAAGGACGTCATCCTCATCGACACCGCGGGCCTGAGGAAAAAGGCCAACGTGAAGGACGATCTCGAGTACTGGTGCAACCTGCGCGCCATCGACAGCATAGGCCGCTGCGACGTGGCGGTGCTCGTGGTCGACGCGGCCCTGGGACTCCACGAACAGGACATCCGCATCGTACGAAAAATCCACGACCTCCATAAAGGGATCGTGGTGTGCTGGAACAAATGGGATCTCGTGACGAAAACGCACGCCACGTTCGACCTCCTCGTGGCACATACGAGAAAAAGCCGCATGGATCTCACGCACGCGCCCATGGTGTCGGCTTCGGCACTCACCGGGCAGCGCGTCACGGCGGTTTTAGACCGGGCCTTGGAAATTTTCGGGCGCATGCATGTCCGCGTCGACGCAACCCGACTCAACGAGTTGGTGCTGGAATGGTCCACGGAACATCCGCACCCCATAAGCGAAAACAGGCACGTATCGGTGGCGTCCTGCGTGCAGGCCGGCGCGCCGTATCCCCTGTTCCTCGTGGCGTCGACGAATCCGAGAAGCGCCGTGACGTCGTACAAACGGTTTCTCATGAACAAGCTGTACGGAGCGTTCGATTTCGACGGGTGCCCGGTGGCGGTCGACTTTGTTCCTATCCGTAAACGTGAATACGAAACCGCGGAAAGTTAACCAGGATTATTCATAACAACAGAAAAACCTCACCGCAGAGGCGCAAGGAACGCAAAGAAATTTTTTCATAAGAATGTTTTCCCTACAACTCCAATTTTCCACCGTGCGATCTTTGCGGTGAATTTATGAATACGCCAGGTTAGCAACGCCGTCCCGGAAAGGAGAAACAGCCCCGTGAACATCACCATTCTCGGCGGAGGAAGCTGGGCCATAGCGCTCGCCGTCATGCTGCGCGGAAAAGGCCACGACATACGGATGTGGGAATTTAACCCGAAGGACGCCGACATGCTTCGCGCCCGGCGAGAGCACCCGCAGAAACTGCCGGGCATAAAACTCCCCCCCGACGTAGCAATCTCCAGCGATGTCCGCGAGGCCATGGCGTCGGCCGAATACGTGCTCTGCGTGGTTCCCTCGCAAACCATGCGCGCAACGTGCAAAGCGGTCGTGGCCGCGCTTAAAAGGGAATCCATCGATTCGATCCAGGGATGGGTGATTGCGGCAAAAGGCATCGAATGCGGTACGCTCAAGCTCATGACCGGGGTTCTTTCCGACGAAATCCCGGGCCTGTCCGCCGACCGGATGGTGGTACTTTCGGGCCCGTCGCTTGCCGCCGAAGTCTCGCGCGGCATTCCAACCACCGTCGTGGCGGCCTCGAAGAACCTCGACCTGGCCTTGAAAATCCAGAAAGAATTTTCCACCGATACCTTCCGCGTTTACACGAACAACGACGTGGTGGGCGTCGAACTCGCCGCAAGCGTCAAGAACGTTATCGCACTCGCCGCGGGCATCTGCGACGGACTGGGCCTGGGCGATAATACCAAGGGCGCCCTGCTCACGCGCGGCATGGCGGAGATCGTTCGACTTGGTACGAAAATGGGTGCGCAGGAGCACACCTTTTTCGGCCTCGCCGGGATGGGCGACCTCATCACCACGTGTATCAGCAGGCATTCGCGCAACCGCAACATGGGAGAGATCATTGCGTCAGGCGTACCGCTCAAGGACGCCCTTGCGAAGGCCGTCATGGTCGCCGAAGGCGTCGAAACGGCCCGTTCCACCTACGAGCTTTCGAAGCGGTACGACATCGAAATGCCAATCACCACAGAGGTGTACAAAGCGCTATTCGAGGACAAACCTGTCAAGGAAGCGGTGAAGGGGTTGATGTTGCGGGAGTCGAAACCCGAGCGGTGGTGATCGGCGCGGCAAAGTATCTCATTACGATCGTGCGTTCCAACTTTTCGGCTCTTTCAACAGGGTATTTGCGCGCTATTTTTGGTCCCCGACCGCGGCAAAGAGGCAAAGGCGCCGACAAGGCAGTTCTCCCTCGTATCTTTTTTTGGCCTCAATCAAATACCTTATTGAACCTGACCTATTCATAAATTTAACCGCAAAGACGCAAAAGGGGAACATTGATTTTTCCGGCATAATTCTCGTGTAATTTTTTCTTTGCGGCCTTTGCGGCAAGGTTTATCATTTTTATGAATACTCCGGATTAAAACCGTGAATTTCCCTCCCGTTAAAAAATCGCGCACTCCTTCTTGTCATATTGTATACTACTCTATGCTTAATAAAAAACGTCAGACAAACCCCCTAACTGGCACCACTGCAATTCATTACGGGCCGGGCAAATGCTTGACAAGAAGAAGGCGTACTATTCCATCAGCGAAGTGTGCACAAAAACGTCGCTCGAACCGCATGTGCTGCGGTATTGGGAGAGCGAGTTCGCCCAGCTCAGGCCCAAAAAAAATCGCGCCGGAAACCGCGCGTACCGCGACAAGGACATAGACATAGTCCGATACATCAAGTACCTGCTGTACGAGGAGCAATTTACCATTCCGGGAGCGAAGAAAAAACTGGCGGAAGCAAAGGAATTCGACCTGCCGAGCCAGATGCAACTCCAACTCGGAATACCCGCCCAGCCGTCCCAAGCGGCCCCCGCGCAGGACAACCGGCTTGCCCGTGAAGTCTCGGAGGAACTCCTCGCCGTGCTGCGAATTCTCGGGCGGTAACCTTTCCGTGCCCGGCCTGCACCGGTTATTTTGAGCCCTCAATTCTTCGCGCACTTCTTCGTCCCGCCTGCCGCAGCATGGGCCACAGCGCGCCGAGCGCCGATCCTATTGACGTATAGGAATCTATGGAATAATACTGATACCACCCGCAATTCCGTTCGCAGCGCCGCATGGCGTCACGCATGGTTTCGGCCTCATATGAGGAGAGCCATTGCGACAGCGAGGTGACGGTGAGGTCGGGGCCCTTGGTACCGAGAATGTGGCAGGGGTAATACAGCCTTCCGTCGGGCGCGATTATTATCGACGCCGAAGAACAACGGCCGTTTCGGTAGGCGCGGAAGTATCCGCCGGGAGTGTGGATGGTGTACGGATATTTTTTTCTGAGCCGCGCAACGACGGCCTCGAGCGTCGAAAGATCGGGGAAATAATCTTCGGTATTGTCCATGTGGGTGGCGGGAATCACCACGACGTTCGCGCCGGCTTCGCGCGCGGCGCGAACCTTGTCCTCGAGCGTCGCGACGGTCTGCTTCGTCACCACCACCTGCACCGATACCTGGCTCTCCACCCTGGCCGCAAGCGCGGGCAGGGCATCGAAAAGTTCGATGTTGTTGTGGCCTTCGTCAATAGAAATATGGAAAAAGTCGATGTACTTTCCGTATTCCTCCAGCGGATAATCGAGGACATTTTTCACGCTCGTGGTGAACAGGAGATAGAACCGGCATCTGAGCCGCGCGTACCGCAGAAGCTCCCCGATGTCCTGCCTGAGCAGCGGCTCCCCGCCTTCGAAGCTCGTCATGAGCACGGGGGAATTCGACAGGTTGTCGAGCACGGCCATCACCTGCGCCGTGGAAAGGTCGGGAACCCGGTCGTTCTTCACGTTGCAAAAGGGACACCCGAAATGGCAGCGCGAGGTGAGCTTGAACGACGCGTAAAATGGATACACGGCTTCGTGCTTCGCAAGGTTATGGGCAAGCCCCCCGAGCGTGGGAAGGTAATGGGAAAGCGGAAGTAACCTCATGTGGGAAAAATAGGTGATTGTGGAATCAAGTACCACCGCCGGAAGCGGCCTTTCCGGAATCACGTTGTTTCCTTGTAGAGTTCATTCCGTTTCCCCCGGCATTACCTCCAGTGAAATCTTCTCAGTAAAGTTTCTCACCACGACCAGCGAACAGCGTTTCCCCACGAGATCGGCCACCAAGTGTTTCTGCAGGTCGTCGATGCCGTTTATCGGGCTGCCGTTGAACTCGATCATCAAGTCCCCTTCCCGGACGCCGGCCCTTTCGGCGGGGCTGCCCTTGACAATCTGCGTCACGAATACGCCGCTGTCGACGTCGAGGTTGTAGAACCGCACCACGCGCCTGTGGAGCGGTACGGTTTGCCCGAGGATTCCCAGGACACTCCGCCGCACCTTTCCCTCCTTGAGAAGCTCGATTACCGCCAGCCGCGCCGTGTTCACCGCGACCGCGAAACATATCCCTTGCGCCGGAAGGATGGTTGCGGTATTGACGCCCACCACCTCCCCATTGGCGTTGACAAGCGGGCCTCCGGAGTTTCCCGGATTGAGCGCCGCGTCGGTCTGGATGATGTTGTCCATGAGGCGGCCCGACTGCGACCGGAGCGAACGTCCCAGCGCGCTCACCACGCCCGCCGTGACCGTGCACTGGAACCCGAACGGGTTTCCGATGGCCACCACGAGCTGGCCCACGCGCAGATTTTTCGAATCCCCCAGGCGCACCGCCGCGAGGCCGGGCGCGTCGATGCGCACCACGCCGATGTCGGTGGCCGGATCGTCGCCGATTACCTGGGCGCGGCATTTCCTTCCATCAAGAAGCGTCACGTCGAGCCGGCCCGTCCCGTGGATCACGTGGCTGTTGGTGAGGATGAGGCCGTCGGGCGTGAAAATCATGCCCGAACCGCTTCCTGCCGTAGCCTGCGCGTCCTGCCCATCCCCGCCGCCGTTTGAACTGTCTATTTTAACCACCGACGGCATCACCTGCTCCGATGCGCCGATGACCGCGGCGGAATACGGATCGAGGTCCGCGCCATCTCCCTCCTGCAATGCGCCGTCCTCGCCTGCGCCGTTTCCCACCGCCTTTTCGTTTTTCGTCTCCGAATCCGTCCCTGACAAACGGAGAAAATGAATCGCATCGGTTATAACGGTGTTCTTCTGGGCCATTTTCCGCCTCCACTTTCTAAAGACCGCTCCGTTACGCTAATTATTGGGCAAGATATGTGCCATGGATGAAAAACGTTTGGCTGGGAAAAATTCCAACGCTTTTACCCGAGTCATGTTTCAAAACCGAAAGTACCGTTTGAGAATAAAACGCTTGTGCGATAATAAAAAAGTACCCGTTGGTTTATTTTGGATTGGGAAATGTAGAAGGCGGATTGTTGAAATAAAGACGCACTTCCAAGCAAAGCCGGCGATACGATCCCCGGCTCACTTTTGATGTGCGTGCTTGGGCTGAGGCCCCCTCGACAGCGGCATGGTCTCACGGGTATAATACACCGCAGTCGAACTTCCGGTACGTAACGCAAGACCTATCCTGAACACCGGAAACCATGAATTCTTGTACATGATGCCGCCGTCGGCGAACTGCATGCCGTTGATGCTGTAGGCGGCGCCGGCTTCGACAAAGAAGCTCGCATGATCGCCAACCATCGACTCGTATCCGAGAATAGCCGGCATCACGTAATAGTCGGTCTGGCGCCTGGGGCTGTGTAAATCGTAATCCACGTAAAAAATCGAAAGCAGGTAAAACGAAGAGTTCCGTTTTTTTCCCATGCGATACGCCACGGAATTGTCGACGGCGAACACAAGAGATTTGTCGTCGAACGTGAGGTTATCTTTAACGGTCATGCTGTGGATTTTATATCCCAGGCTCAGTTCATTGGCCCAGAACAGGGCCTCGGACTTACGGGTCTTGGCGTTTTCGATTCGCGTCCGAATAAACGCCTGGAAAACGCCGGCGTTCCCGCCCACGTCCACGGCTGCGTCCCACCAGTACAGCAGGCCGTACCGGTATTCGAGCATGAGCGGCTGGGGGATAAGGTCTCCGTCGTCGTACAGAACAAAGGCATGTTCCCCCTTGTTGAGCATGCCCGCCCCGCGCACGAAAGACGGCTGGCGCGTGAACCCTATTGGCGTATAATCCGTTGCGAGCCGGTTTTTGGGGAGCAACGCATTGTACTGCTTCCCGTTGCCGCCGACATAGCTGAAGGAATCGCGGTCGGCTCCGGGTTTTATTTGGTCTTTGTTTGGGCCGTTCCCAAAGGAGAAAACATGGAACGCTACAATCAGTAATGATGTGATGGGGACTTTACGGAAGTGGTGCATAATAGACTCCATTCGGGATGTGAGATAGTGATATACACCGCGTTGACTCATAATTATAACCAGCAATGGATATGCCGATTATCTATTTATCAGAAGAGGAGATATTCCTCGAATAGGCGGTGAAAACCGGATATGAAAAACAGACGGTGAGCGCCTTTTATCGGCAGGAATGCCTACCGCAGAAGGCGGAAGGATATCTCTCGCGGTGGTTGCGTTGCCAAGGGTGCGGAGACCGCGCGCAAAGCGCGACGGAGAGATGCTGCCGAAATCGGGGGGCCAGGGATACCGCGACGCACCGTCCCCACCAGAGTTTCCGAATTATTTACGGCGGGTGGAGGAGCCTAAGCCGTTTGCATGAAAAACATTCAACCGTCCCCTTAATGCCTCTTCATCTCCGCCCACGCCCTCCCCGACTCCGCCAAATGCCCCGCCTTGAAGAATTCCATTGCTTCCGCTCCGTCAATTTCGGCCAACACGACCGTCCTTGAATGCGGCATGTCGGCTTCGGGTTCTTCCGCCGATATAACTTTTGCCGAGAGCGAGATTGTTTTCGAAAGCTCCGGCACGTCGAAGCCGCATTCGCATTTGTCGCCTTGCGACACCGTTACGCCCGCGTCAAGGCAAAGCGCCAGCGTCTTCCCGCTTTTCGAATACAGCACAAGAAGCCCCGAGTCCTTCTTGCCTCCTCCAACCGTAACCTCGACCGGAATGTCGAGCAGCATGTCTCCGCCGGCCGATTCAACGCCCCGAATCGAGAACACTTTTATCGCCTGCGCCTTTCCCTTGACGGTCGCGGGCGGGAGTTCCACGGCCGAACACAGGTGGGAGGCCGGATCATAGGTTTGCTGCGCCGCGAACACCTGCCAGCGCGAGGCGAGCGACTCTATGCGCTGGGCCAGGTTCACGTTGTCGCCCACCACGGTGTATTCCATGTGGTCGTCGCCTCCGATGTTGCCGCCCGCGAACTCGCCGGTGTTGCAACCGACGCCCACGTAGATTTGCGGCCTTCCGGCGGCGGCGAGTTCCCTGCCGAATCGCCACACCGCGGCCTGCATCTCCACGCTCGCCCGCAACGCGTTTTCCTGCGCGCTTTTGTCGGGGAACATCACGTTCCAGAAGGCCATGAGCATGTCGCCCCCGAATTTGTGGAGCGTGCCGCGGTTGCCGGTGATTATCTCGGTGGTGACTTTGAAATACCGGTTGAGCAATTCCACAACGTCAAGCGCGCCCATGGTCTCGGCCATGGCGGTGAACCCCACGATGTCGGCGAACAGCACGGTGCCGCGCTTGCGCTCTCCGCCGAGCGTGAGCGGCACGGTGCCGTCAAGCACGCCCTCCACCACGTCGGGCGACAGGTAGCGCGACAGATGGGTCCGCACCTGCGTTTCCTTCGCCACCTGGGCGTACAGGTCGGCGTTTTTTATGGCTATCGCCGCCTGCCCCGCGATGCTCGTGAGCACCGCGAGATCGTCGGCGTTGAACGCGTGACGGCTCGACATGGTGTCGACGCTTATCACGCCGAGGAGTTCTCCCTTGCACACGAACGGCGCGCACATGAGCGAGCGGATGGAAAGGTCGACAATCGACTGCTGCGCCGCGAACCTGCCGTCCCGCTGCGCGTCCGACGAGAGGATCGACTGCTTTTGCTCCACCACAGCGTTGAGGATGGTGCGGCTCACGGGAAACTCTCCCTGCGACTGCGCCGCGTCGCGCGTGCGGCCGAGCGCCGGCGCAAGCCCGCCCGACGCCCTGTCGCGCAGCATGATGAACGCGCGGTCGGCGTGCGGATACATGTCGAAGATGCTGCTCATTATCTTGTCGAGCAGCACCCCGGGTTTTTCCAGCGCGCCGAGATCCTGCGAAACCTTCACCACCGCCTGCAACCGATTCACCGCGTCGAGCAAATCCCGCTGAGAGGCTTTCTCCGCCTCCCGCATGCCGATGCCGGGAAACGATGCGTCCATGGAAGCACTCACCGACGGCGCGTTCGTCTCCGAAGTAAATATCATCGACATGCCGCCGAGCCCCGGTTTCGAGGCGATGTCCGAGATGGTTATTCCCTGGGCCCCGGATTTCTTCTTTGCGCCGAGGGGATCGCGGCCCTCCGCTCTAAACGCGAGGAGCGCTCCTCCTATGGCGATTTCGTCCCCCTCGTACAGCGGCTGAGGAACGTGGCGGTGCAGGGCTCGCTTGTTGACGAACGTGCCGTTGGCCGAGCCCAAATCCACGATCACGTAATAATTCTCTTTCTCGCGGATGGCGGCGTGCTGCCTGCTCACGTTCGCGTCGGGAATGCACAGGGCGTTGTCGGCGTTGCGGCCTATAATCGTTTCGGCCCCAAGCCGTGCCGTTTTTCCCTTGTTGTCGCCCGCGATGAATTCGAGATAGGCCATCAGGTTTTCCTGAAGAGGATTGAACGTATAATCGATATAGGCATGTAAGTATACAATCCCGAGCGGGTGGTTGTCATGAAAGGAGATGGAGAAAAAAGAGACTCCCCATCATTGAACCTTCACGTCGCTTCCTTCGACTATATACTTCGGTGAAAATCCCAGCGCCCTCCACACTTTTCCACCGGAGTCTGCCATGAAAGTCGCGCTTGTCGGGCCGGAATTGGAAGAAAACCTCGGCCTCCGCTATCTGCACGCGGCCGTTGCCGCGGCGGGCCACGAACCCCGCATCATCGAGTTTCACGGCCCGGAACAAATCGAATCAACCGCCAACGGCATTATCTCGTGGAACCCGGACGTGGTGGGGCTGTCGATGGTATTTACGGCCCGGGCGCGGGAATTCGTGGATTTAGCCGGTCTTTTGCGCGGTAAAAGATTTGAGGGCCGTATCGTCGCGGGAGGACAGTTCGCGTCGTTCCACGGCCGGGAGCTTCTTTCGAATTTTCCCGCGTTCGATTTCATCGTCCACGGTGAGGGCGAGACGACCCTTGTCGACCTGCTGGCGAACATCGACGCGCCGCGCAACGTGGCCGGCATAAGCTACCGCGAAGCCGGCCGCGCGGCGGTCGCAACCGCCGCGCGGCCGAACCCGGACGATCTCGACACGCTTCCCTGGCCCACGCGTACTCCGCCGTTCTATTGCTACATGGGAATTCCCATCGCTAACATCCTCGGCAGTCGCGGCTGTTTCGGGAAGTGCTCGTTCTGTTCTATTTCGGCGTGGTACCGCCAGAATTCGGGCCGCCGGTTCGGACAGCGCAGCGTCAATTCCATCGCCATGGAGATGGCGCATCTGTACCACGCGTACGGCGTGCGCATTTTCAATTTCCACGACGACACGTTTTTCCTTTCCAACGAGGCGCGCGACCTCGAGCGTTTTTCCTCGCTCGAAGGCGCGCTGCACGCCAAGGGACTTGACGATATCGCCATCCAGGTGAAGGCGCGGACCGATGCAATCACGCCCGCAGTGCTCGACGTACTTGAAAGGATCGGGCTGTTCCGCGTTTTTCTGGGCGTAGAGAACTTCTCTTCGCAAGGCCTCAGAAGCCTGGGCAAGGGCACCACGGTCGACATAAACCGACGCGCGCTTTGCCTCCTGCGGGATCGCGAACTGCACGTTACCTACAACCTCCTGATGTTCGGTCCCGACACCACCGTACAACAGTTGATGGAGAACGTCGATTGCATCCGGAAATTCGACGACCTGCCGGTGAATTTCGGCCGCGTGGAAGTGTACGGCGGCACGCCGCTTGAGCACGACCTCCGCGCACGGGGCATGCTCAAAGGCGACTGGTTCGGCTACCACTACGAAATCGCCGACAAAACCGTCCAGAACATGTTCGAAGTCTTCCGTACCGTTTTCACCGAAAGAAACTTTCAAGTCACGGGCACGAATTTCCAGGCCATGAAACTCGACTATTATCACCGGATTCTCAAGCATTTCTTTCCGCGCCTCGCCGATGACGGCCTGGCAGCCCAAAAGTCGGATATCATTCGCAGGCTCAACCGCTCCAATGCGGATTTGCTGTCGCGCATCTGCGAAGAAAACGACGCGGGCGAGGCCGCGAACCAAAGGCTTGCCAAGCACCTGCTCGGTCTCAGACGCGACGACGACCGGATTCTGTCGCGGGAGTTTTGCGCGCTCATCCGCACAATCGAGCGACTGGCGAAACACCGAAGGCGTTCCCTGTCGCCGGGAAAAGTGGCGGTCATCTCCGCCGCCGCGGCCACGCTCCTCGTATCCGCGCAACGCTGCAACTTCACGGCGGTGCAGCCTGCCGCCCCAACGGGCACCGACCAACCCGACACGCTCACCGTGCCCACCGAGCTCCCAAATCTTGACAGTGGTGAAACGGCGAAGGTGCGGCAGCGCATCGACGGCGCCTACAAGTCTTCCATCGACTCCCTGGGGGCGGCGCTCGGCTATGTCAACAGGCCCATGCAATTCAACCTGTGCCTCGACAGCTCCGGAAACGTCGACAGCTGCGAAATCATCGTTCCCGCCCGCGATTCCGCGCCCGCGTTCGCGGAGGCGGTTCAAGCAACGATGCGGCAATGGAATTTTCCCGACATCGGACGCCGCGGCAAATGCGGCATCACCATGACCGTGGCCTTTACGGACACGAGCTGGCACATGTGCGAGATAATCGGATACCCGCTCGACACGGCAACGCCCGTTCCTCCCGACACCGCCCGTCCCCTTACCGAATATAGCGGCGCCGACTCGCAGTTGGTGACCGACAAATTTTATTCGGACTACATGGGCGCGGTGGACTCGCTGTGCAACGCATACGACTGCGTCGGCAAGGAGTTCTCCATCATGATGGTCGTGGATTCAACCGGCACGGTTGTCAACTGTTCGGTCGCCGCGGCGTCCGGCGCCGACACGCTGCCGGCGGGGTTCGCGCCGGCGCTCGGGGCGCTGGGACTGGGCTGGCGTTTCCCCGGCGTGTCGCGAAAAGGATATTGCGTGATCACCACGGGAATCATCGTGGTCGTCCCGCCCACCATTTACGAAATCATGGCGTTTCCAAGGGAATCGCCCAAGTAGGCGCGACGGACTCCAACGAGCCATACCATCCCCGGGCGAAAGTCACGGCCTTCACGAGCGCCCTCCTCGCGGGCATCATTTTCTTCTTGCCTTTTTTCACCTGCTCCGCTATATTTAACCATAAGGTTAAACCATATGGCCAACAAAAAAAGCCATCCCGCTCCCGATCTCTCCGCCGAGCAGCGCATCCGCGCCGCGGCGCTTAAGGAATTTTCGGAGCGCGGCATAGAAGGCGCGCGCATGCAGGCGATTGCCGACCGGGCCGGCGTCAACAAGGCCCTGCTCCACTATTATTTCCGCTCAAAGGACAAATTGTTCGAAATCATCATACGCGATATCGCCGAGTCAATCTGGCGCAACATCCGGGTATCCCTCGAAGAGCGGCCGCAGAACCTCGACCTGCGATCCGTGGTCCGGCTGCTCGTGTCCTCGTTCATCAACGCGTTCTCTCAGCAGCCCGAGATACCGCGCATTCTCATCCGGCAAATGTTGAACAAGGACAAGAACGTGCCGGTCATCGCCGGCAACATCATAAAAGCGGTGGGCACCGCGCCAAAGCGGATACTGTCACTTTTGGACAAGGAAATCCGGGCAAGACGAATTAAAAACGTGGATCGCATTCAGCTCATGATGAATATTATGGGTATGATACTTGCGACATTTTTAAGTCAGCCCGTCGCCGAGATAGTGAAGCAGATTACAGGGCTTGGCATCGTTTACGATCGGAAATTCTACGAAACCAGAATAGATTTCATAACCGACATGGTGTTCGACGGTATTTTGGTCAAGGAGCACGCTTCATGAAACTCACCGGTATCCCGGTTGTGTGCCTGGCACTGTCGGCACTCACGCCGGTACAGGCGTCGGGCCTGAGCCTCAAGGAGGCGCAGGAATCCCTGCTTTCCAACAACCTCGATATCGTCTCCGCGAACCAGGACTACGGCAGGAAATCGTACGAGGAGGCCGAGGCGAAGGCCGCGTGGTGGCCGTCACTCGACGTGGTGGGAAGCTACAATTATTTCACGGAAAAAAACACTATTACCTTTCCGAACGACGGCCTTTCCGGCACGCCCCTGGCCGGACTCGCGGGGCGCTCGCTTTCGATGGGCAACAATTACCGCGCCGAAGCCGGCGTCGATCTGGTCTATCCGCTCACGTCCTCGCTCGTCAACATATACAATGTCCGGTACCGGCGGCTGGGCCTGCGGACGAAGGACGCGCAGAACGCGGGCCTCAGGAATCAGCTTTCGTTTAGGCTCGGCGCCATGTACTTCGCCTGGATACTCAGCTACGGCCAGACCGACGTGTACCGGAAGCTCGTGGACCAGCTCGCCGAACAGGCGACTCAGGCGCGCAATCTTTCGGCGGGAGGGGTCTCCTCCAACTCGAAAGTGCTCGACGCGCTTGCCCGGCTCGCCGCCGCAAAGGCCGATCTGGTGACCGCACAAAACCAGTGCGACTCGCTCAGGTTCGAAATCGTCAACTTCACGCGCTGCAAGGATTCCGCCGTGTCCCCGGAAGATTATTCCTTCGGACTCGACTCCGAGGCCGTGGCCGCGCTCGACACTGTGGGCCTCAACGTCTCGCGGCCCGAACTTCGCGCCGTCGATCTCGTCATTTCGCAGCAATCGGCGCTCAGCGACATCATCAGCGGACAAAAATATCCCAATCTCGTCGCGTCCCTCGGGTACCGTTACGGAAACCCGGGGCTCAAGATGGGAGGAACCGAGTTCATGAACTACGGCCAGGTGGGGCTCCAGCTCAAGTGGAGCACTTTGTCGCTGTTCGGCTGGTCGGCTTCGTCGAGTCAGCAGAAGCAGGTGTCCTACGGGATAGAATCCGCAAAATACCAGAAACAGCAAATGGTAGACGCCTGGGAAAACGCCATCAGGAACGCCAAGCTCCAGGTGACGCGCGCCATGCGCCAGCGCGACGCGGCCCGGGCCGCGCTTACCGCCGCAGAGGCCGTGTCGGCCGACGCGAAGAACTCTCTCGCCGCGGGCGTGGCCACCCAAACCGACGTTCTCAACGCTCTCACGGCCCGCGCCCGCGCCGATCTATCGGTGCGTCAGGCCGAATTCATGAAAAACATGGCGATACTGCAACTGTATTTCGCGGCGG
>JGI20214J51088_10000733_pt1 | contig 22434 bp, 13 predicted proteins | sample WetSurMetagenome_FD_51088 | JGI IMG/M metagenome (IMG submission 51088) | reverse complement strand
TATTTCTATCTATTTCTATCTATTTCTATCTATTTCTATCTATTTCAAATTATTTCTTTTTTGCCTATCTTTGATACTGTGTTTCGCTAATCGTGCAAGTAATTTATTAAAATGTTAGTAAGGACATTTGGCAGTGCTGTCACCGGCATTGACGCCGTTACAGTTACAATTGAAGTTAATGTATCGATCGGGATACGATTCTTCCTGGTAGGCCTTCCTGATGTTGCAGTGAAGGAGAGCCAGCAGAGAATTGAATCATCATTGCGGATGCTCGGGTTTAAATGGCCGGGAAAGCAGGTTCTCATTAATATGGCGCCTGCAGATATAAGAAAGGAGGGATCATCATATGACCTTCCGCTGGCTGTNGGAGTCCTGGCGGCAGACGAAAAAATCAACCCGGGGGATATTGAATCTTACGTTATGATTGGTGAGCTTTCGCTTGACGGTACTTTACAACCGGTCAAGGGAGTGCTTCCAATAGCNCTGAGAGCCAGGGACGAGGGTTTCAGGGGAGTTATAGTTCCGGTAAAGAATGCCCGTGAAGCTGCTGTTGTAAGTGGTCTTGATGTCTTCGGTATGGAAAAGCTTGGTGATGTGGTCGATTTTTTTAACGGCTTCAGGAAATTCGATCCTGTTAAGGTTGACCTGCTGGAGATTTTCAGGGGAGAAGCAAACAAATATGAAGTTGACTTTTCAGATGTACGTGGACAGGAAAATGTGAAAAGAGCCCTTGAAGTAGCGGCAGCCGGACATCATAATCTACTTATGATAGGCCCTCCCGGTGCAGGGAAGACGATGCTTGCCAAGCGTCTGGGAACGATAATGCCGCCTCTTACCCTTGAGGAGGCTCTTGAAACCACAAAGATTCATTCGGTGGCAGGGAAGATCGATGACCACACTGCACTGATGACCAGAAGGCCTTTCAGAAGCCCGCATCATACTATTTCAGATGTCGCTCTTGTCGGGGGAGGTACTTTCCCTCAGCCTGGAGAGATTTCNCTTGGACATAACGGGGTGTTGTTCCTTGATGAATTGCCTGAATTCAAGCGAAGCGTCCTTGAGGTGATGAGACAACCCCTCGAAGACAGGATTATAACTATCTCACGTGCAAAATCAAGTTGCGACTATCCTGCAAGCTTTATGTTAGTTGCTTCGATGAATCCCTGTCCTTGCGGATTTCATAACCATCCGGAGAAAGAGTGTACTTGCTCCCCAGGAATGGTACAGAAATATCTTAACAGAATATCAGGCCCACTACTAGACAGGATAGATATCCATATAGAAGTTGTACCTGTAAAATATGAAAAGTTGTCGGACACTGGAAAAACTGAAAAATCATCTGTGGTAAGAGAGCGGGTAGTCAATGCCAGGGCTATCCAATCAAAGCGTTTTGAATCGGTTAAGGGGGTATATGCAAACGCCCAGATGTCGGCGTCGATGCAGAGAAAATTCTGCCAGCTCGATGAGGCAGGAGGAAGGCTGCTCAGGACTGCCATGGAGTTACGCGGCCTGTCGGCAAGAGCTTATGACAGGATACTGAAAGTGGCAAGGACAATTGCGGATCTGGGTGAATCGGAAAACATCACCGCCGAACATATTTCGGAGGCGATTAACTACCGTAACCTAGATAGGGAGGGATGGGCCGGATGAGCTCGGCTAAGCTCACTCTGACNGGAAGGAAGCAGGTGAAGAGGAAACTCTACTCCAGGAGCAAGGCTGCTGCACCTATTAATCCGGCATCAGCTTCAGCTTCAGATCTGACTATGTTTATCGGATCATAGATCATATCCCTTGCCAGCTCATAGAACTTGNTTTTGATTCGGCTGAAGTAAAAATCACCCAGATTCATCAATCCTCCTCCCAAAATGATAACAGGAGGATTAAAAACCTGAAAAATGTTGTATAAGCCAATCCCGATATAATCAGCACAATCNGTTACAATAGCCTTTGATACAGGATCATTTATTTCAAGCCCCTGCTTTATAAGCTTTCCATCCACTTTCGAAAAATCAAAATCAGCAGGAAGAGGAAGAGTTGTCTTAATACCATCCTCAGTCTTTTTCCTGAACATCTGGGGCATTGTAAGCCCGCAGGCACATCCCATAAGACATCCTCTGTTACCGCACGTACAAATATAGTCACTGCGGGGATCTATTATTGTATGACCGAATTCACCAGCAGTCCCGGTCATGCCGCGATAGATTTTCCTGTTAATTATTATTCCGGCACCGATTCCCGAGCTTATTGTCAGAAAGATGAGATCGTCATATCCCCTGCCGGCACCGCATTTAAATTCACAGAATGCCTGTGCATTTGCATCATTGTCAAGCCTGACAGGAACTGAGAAGTTTTTGCTTAATGAATCACGCANTGGAAAGTTTTTAAAACCCTTAAGATTAGAGGTTGTGATAGTGTATCCGTCCCTGTAGCGCACGTGCCCCGGAAATCCTACACCGATTCCTTCAAGATGCGATTCCTTCAGATTATTGGCTGAAATAACTTTTCGGACAAGCTGTGTTATATAATTAACAATAAAGTCTTCCTCCTTTCCTACATGATCATACACAATGATTTTATCCAGGATGGTTCCGTCGGGCTTTACTAACCCAACCGATAACTTTGTTCCTCCAAGGTCGACTCCTGCCANAAGTTTTTCCATAAAAATGTATTAAAGTGTCTGTTCTGTTCTCGCAATAATATCGTCCTGTGTATCAGGCGAAAGTGTTGTAAAGAATGCGGAGTATCCTGCAACGCGTACTACAAGATCCCTGTAATTTTCGGGATTCTTTTTTGCAGCAAGCAGGGTATCCCTTGAAACAATATTATACTGGACATGCCAGCCTTTAAGTGTAGCAAAGAAGGTTCTGATTATTGAGATAAGCTTCTGTTTCTGAGTTTCATTTGCCAGGGCGGAAGGAGCCAGTTTCTGATTCAGCAGAACCCCTCCTAGGATTTTATCAGTCGGCAGTTTTGAAACAGATTTGAAAACAGCAGTGGGGCCGAGCGTGTCGGTGCCAGATGTTGGTGAACATCCTTCAGCAACAGGTGTGAAAGCTTTTCTTCCGTCGGGGGTAGCCGGTACAACTGATCCGGAAGGGACATTTGATGAGATGCTTGAGGTTCCGGCATAATATGCACACCCTATTGGCCCGCGTCCGAAACGCGTTGTATGATANTGTTTAAGTTCATCAATGTAACACATGTATGCGTCTGCAAGCAGATTGTCGATATAATCATCGTCGTTCCCGAATTTGGGGGCATAATTCAGAAGGATCTGACGAGTCTTTTCTCCATCCCGACCTTCAAAATTGTTCTTAAGGTTTTGCATCAGAACCTCTTTGCTGATAACGCCATCCTCAAATACAAGCTTCTTTATGGCTGCAAGCGAATTACCCAGATTGGCTATTCCAACCTGTAGCCCCGATATAAAATCATAAACCGATCCACCCTCCTTGATTGTTTTGCCACGGGCTATACAATCATCAACAAAAGCGGAACAGAGAATATCCGGGACAAGTTCTTCAAGTGCCAGATCAACGGCTGTATCAATTTCGACTGTGGCTTTTGTAAACAGCTGCACCTGCTGTTTCCAGGCTGCCATAAGTTCATCGAAATTTTTAAAATCCGCGAAGTCCCCTTTCCCCGGGAAAAATGTCTTTCCGGTCATTGTATCCAATCCGTTATTCATTGCTGCAAGGAAAACCCGCATGAAATTCAGAAAGCTCATTCCGGTGCACCTGTATCCCCATTTTCCAGGAACGGCAATTTCGATACAACCTATTGCAGAATAGTTATAAGCGTCTTCCTTTGTCACTCCAATTCCAATAAGAGAAGGGATAACAATCTCGTCATTGTTAAATGCCGGCATTCCAAATCCCTTCCCGATGACGTTCACACATTCATCAAGAAAAAGGGGATCAATGTTTTTATGGAACCTGACTGAAAGGTTTGGCTGGGTCAGCTTCATCCTGCCTACAGAATCAAGAATGAGAAAGCTCAGATCATTTACAGCATCCTTACCGTCGGTTGTCTGGCCCCCAATTGTTACATTCTGATAGAGTGGACCTCCTGCTGAATACCTTGTATGCGACCATGATCTTATCTTGTTTATTGACAATAATTTGAGCCAGGTGTTTTCAAGCAGCTCAATAGCAAATTCCTCACCGATCCTGCCAGCTGCAATATCAGCCTTATAGAACTTCCAAAGGTACTGATCCATTCTCCCAAGTGAAACAGAATGACCGTTGCTTTCAATCTGCAGTACCAACTGAACAAACCAGATAAGCTGAAGAGCTTCATAAAAGCCTGATGGACTGTATTGTGCAATATTCCTGCAGTTTTCGCTAATCTTAACCAGCTCTGATTTCCTAATCGTGTCTGTTTCCTGCAGTGAAAGTTCTGATGCCAGCTTCTCATATCTGCCAATAAATGCCTGAAGACTTTCAACTCCGATTTTAAGGGATTGATAGAAATCCTGTTTCTTTGACAGATCTCTGTCGCTGTTCAGGAGCGATTGCTGAGCCAGATCAATTTCACTCAGGTAGCCTGAAAGACCAATTCTCAGGATCTTTTCAAGATTCACTGCAATGTGCGCATCTCCAGATGTGAGATTGCCTTCAGCCCTTATAATCCCTGAATCGTGAATTTCCCTGTTAAGGGGAGACATTATTGAGTAGCCTTTTTCGATAAGAGTCTTTCCGTTCCACCATTTGCAGAGCTCCTTCAGTTCACTCTTCTGATCTTCAGTTATAATGAATGCATCACCCGTACGTTTGTCGAATTCATCCAGTTCATTTATTATCCACGATGTTACATATTCCGGAAAGATCGGAGCAGCTCTCAGGGCCGATGACTGATTCCCGACAATAAGTTCTCCGTCATCAATATATACCGACATCTCTTTCAATGTCCTTTCCAGGGCATAGGCTCGTTTCAGGATAACCGGAGTGTTTTCATGTTCCCGGTAGACTTTTGTGTAGATCCTGGCCCGCTCGGTGCAGATTGTCGATTTTACAGAAATGACCTTCTCTTTAAGCCTTGCAATTCTCCCTGTTATCTCTGTAGATTTGGCTTCTGTNATCATTTCAGTTTAGTATTTTAGCGGTTATACCTTTTTCCCCTGCGTATTCGATATATCGGCTTAATTCGGTCTTTTCAATATTCCTGTGATTCTCAAACATATACTCTTTGCCAAGCATTGCATATTTTTCTTTTGCCATCGAATGGAACGGGATAAAATTGATTTCGTGAGCATTTTGTAATCCGGCTGCAAAATCGATTATTGAACAGAGTTCCTGTTCAGAGAAATTAAAATGAGGAATAACCGGAACTCTGACAATAAAAGGNTTCCCCGTCCTGTCGAGTTTCATGAAATTATTCAATACAAGTACAGCATTACCCCCGGTGTACCTGGCAAACTTCTCATTGTCAGTATGTTTAAGGTCAGGTAAAAATACATCTATGAGGTCGTGGTATTTCTCAATCGTTTCCCATGGCAGGTGAAGCGATGTCTCAACAGATATATGTATTTTTCTTTTTTTAAGTTCAATAACAAGTTCCATCAGATCAGGATCCTGTGAAAATGCCTCACCTCCGGAAAGAGTGACTCCGCCTCCGCTCATTTCGTAAAACGGGATATCCTTCTCAATTTCAGAAATGATCTGACTGACACTCTTTCTCTCTCCCGCAACCTGAAGAGCTTTGGATGGGCATATATTCCTCAGGGATTCGAAATCAGTAATTTTTTCTCTTTCTATCTTAAGCTTATTGCTGTCTGTTACAATATGTCCGGTGCCTGCCCTTATACAATCACCGAACATATGGCACTGCCTTTCATCGAACATAATGGAAGGCATCGGATCGATACTCTCCGGATTGTTGCACCACAGGCAGCTGAGTGGGCATCCCTTGAAGAAGATATTAGTTCTTACTCCCGCACCATCGTGTAATGAAAACCTTTGTATATTGAAAATAGTCAGCAATTGGCAGAGCCTGAAGTTTTACTGTTTATATTTTGACTTTATCAAGTTCTTCAAGGATAGTCTTCCTTTGTAATTCAAGTTCTTTGATAAGTGCCGGATTGAAGATCTTTTTCAATTTGAAGCCGAGGGTCCGGATGCGTTCCCAGAAATTCTCCTGATAATAGAGAACAAAATACCCTGAAATTGGAACCAGGAAAGCAAGAAGTAATCCGGTCCAGCCGGCAAATATAGCTCCGAGAATGAGCAGAACAGGAAAATAAATCAGACAAAGAACTGTAAATGAGCCGATGAAAACCGAGCTATAAAACCTGAGATCTTTAATAAGTTTGTCGCAGATCAGCCTTGGGATAAAGAAAGGGATAAAATTGGCGATAAACCCGGCTAAAAATATTGGAAATCCCGCTATGACTGCAAAATATCTTAAGAAACCCCAATTCAGCTTACGTGCCACATTCTCGTCCCTGAGCCTGTTTTTTGCAAGCAGTGTGANATACTTTTCGACCTTCGCGGTAAGTGACTCAAGGTTTTCCTGAGATGTTCTGCTCATCTCGTTTATTTTTTCGCTGACTCTTTTTTCAGCCAATCTTCTGTCGTCGGTATCAAAACGCCACCTGAAAAACGGGAGGACCATATTATGGCGCTCCATTTTAAAAAACTGTTCTGCAAGCCAGTCGTTTTTTGGATCTTCAACAATAATAACTTCCTTTCTCAGGCTGACATCACATTTCTCGTTAAAAGCCAGCAAAGCCCTNGCCGGGTGTTCCTTATATACATCTTTAAGTTCATTGATACTAAAGGAATCGTGGAAATTTATCATCACCTCTTTACGGAACTTTGAAGGATATGTGTAATTAATTCCGACAGGTACAATATGTACATCAAGNCCGTATTTCTCCTGAGCTCCGAAAGCCAGCCTGGCAGTACCTTTTCTAAGCTTGTGAAGGCGTTTTTCCTGGATACAGATTCCTTCAGAGAACATGATCAGGTTACCGTTTTTTTTCAGAACCTCATAAATACCTGCAAATGATTCAAGGTTCTTATGGACATTTTCCATCCCCTCTTCTGCTCNGTAAACAGGTGCCACATTCAGTTCGCGAAGACAAAAGCGGGCAAATGGTTTCCTGAACATATCGGCCCTCATTGTGAAATGAAGAGGCTGGGGAAGGTACGAACCGACAAGAATTCCATCCATGAATGAATTCTGATGATTGCCCACNAAAAGCAACGGTTTGTTAAGCGGAACCTTTTTCAGGTTCGAATAAAAAATCCTTCTGAAAAAGGCTCTGAAGGTAAAGGGAGGTACGATAAATTTCAGGAATCTGCTGAACATCAGTCAATTTTTTCTCTTATAGGAAACATTTTTATCATGCTTCTCTGNTGCGAAAGTTACANTAAAAAATCNTCCAGCCAATTGGTTAATAATGAATTTTAGCCCCGGGGAACCTAAATCTCCCTGANTGTAATTATTACTGCTTATATCAGATACGTATTTAAGCTTATACANCTCCTGAAAGTGTTTTAATTTGAAATTCTGACTGATATTGCTATTTTTGTCAGTAATAATACCGCCTTACATTTTTTGCATGGACCCTACCCGTACGATTCACGATAAAATGAGGAATGAACGTCTTCTGTTTGTTTACAGGGGAGAAATAACAGACAGGAATTCATTGCCTCTTCTGACACTGCTTGAGAATGAGATGAAGGACGATTCCTATGGATTTGTTGGAAGGAAGAGGCTGTTCATGTATGTCCTTGAAAACCTACAGAATATTGTCAAGCATGGTGACAGGTCAGATTATGGCGATATGTCGCTTGTTGCTTACTCAAAAACAGATGACGGCTATAAAATTACCACGGGAAACATAATTTCAACTGATCATGTGAATGATCTGAAAAAAAGGCTTGACAGGGTTAATAATCTGGATTATAATGAAATAAAAGTTCTTTACCGACAGATACTGGATAGCACTGAATTCAGCAGCAAGGGCGGTGCCGGGCTTGGATTGATAGAAATGGCAATCAAGACAGGGAACAGGCTCGATTATGAATTTGTTCCTGTCGATAAGGGTTTTTCATATTTTATTCTAAGTAAAACTGTCGATTCGAGCGGTTTGGGTTTAAATACAGGAAAGGAGAACAAGCGATTTAAGGGTGATTCCGTTATCCATCTTGAGCGCCTGATGGCCGGGAATAAAATTTACATGATCTGGTCGGGGCATCTTACCTCCGGGATCGGAGAGGAAGTATTATCGCTCACTGAAGCCAGGCTGACTGAAGAGGATGTCGATTCAGCTCTCCGGAAAAGAGTTTTCAATGTAATGATCGAGATTCTGGAAAACGTCTCAAAATATAATCCCGGAAAGATAGCCGAGCAAAAATTCGGCATGCCTACGGTTTTAGTCCGGCTGGATAAGGGTAAATACGTTCTGACTACCGGAAATCTGATCCTGAATCCTCAGGTCGCGGATCTGAAAGATAAGCTTGACAAGATAAACAGTATTGGCAAGGAGGAGCTTAAAACACTTTTCTATGAGTCCTTATCAAAGCAATCGATCGATACAGACAGTACCGGCAATATGGGACTCATTTCAATGGCGCGGAAGTCGGGAAGCAAACTTAATTACCAGTTTGAGAAGGTAAATGATCTGTATTCCTATTTCATGCTGACCGTCAGTATCGAAGGCCATTCCGAATGATCAGAATACCCTTAAAATCAGCTTGCTATCATTCCATTCAGCGTAACTACCTTCCCTGATCCAGTCACCGAGGAAAACAATGTGGCTGCCCTGTTCAGGCTCGTAGTCAGTGCAAGATGACGGTGGCCAAAAATGAAATAGTCGATTTTATCATTTTCAAGCACCGATCGGGAATATCTTATAAGATCTTCTTTTTCCTCACCCAGAAAATCGAGAGTTATTCCTTTTCCAAGTCTTGAATTAAGAGACCATTTATGTCCGATACCAATACCTATTCGTGGATGCAGCATGGAATACATTGCACGGAGTTGCCTGTTCCGGAATATTGACAGAAGAATCTTATAGCCTGTGCTTCTGCTGCCGAGACCTTCCCCGTGAGCAATATGGAATTTCTTCCCGTCGATCGTCTGAGTATGNGGAGAAGTATGAATTTTTACTCCGCACTCATCAGAAAGATAATTCCCCACCCACATATCGTGGTTGCCCGTAAAGAAGTGGACAGGTATACCCGAATCGGTCACAGCCGAAACTGTCCCCAAAAACCTTGTAAATCCGCGGGGGACTACAAGCTTGTATTCCCACCAGAAATCAAAAATGTCTCCAACAAGGAATATTTCCCTGGCATCAGGGGCTATTGCATTCAGCCACTTTACCACCTTTTTTTCGCGTTCGGCAGGATCGCCACCGGCTTTGAGACCAAGATGAAAATCAGATGCAAAGTATATTTTCCCCAGTTCTTTCAATTCCGAATGCTAATCATTAAATAATTGATTTAACTTAATCTGCAGCGCCCGTCCATGAAGGTTGGATCCTATAATAGTTCCGTCGCGGTCAAACAGAAAATTGGCCGGTAGGCTTGTGACATTGAAGAGAATTGCATTGGCGGGACTAAGCGGGTCATCCTCCCTTGTGTTTATCCAGGGGAGCTCATCAAACCGCACTTCATCCCTCCATTTTTGCTCNCTTTCGTCAACATTTATCTGGTAAATTTCAAAACCTTTTTTCCTGAAGGTTTTATATATCTCCTTGAACTGTAGATTTTCAGTTATGCATTCTTTTGAGTCGACCGACCAGAAAGTCAGTAAAACGACTTTCCCTTTCAGAGAGGATAAAGCTATTCTCTTTCCGTTGATGTCTTTCAGATCAGGATCCAGTTTTGCTACAGGAGATTTGGCGGCCATGCTCTGTATCTGATTAGAATACATACGGTTCAATTCGTTTTTAAGATCTTCGGCAAGTGCCTTTACATTTTTTGATCCCGGATAATATCGCCCCAGTGAGTCGGAGATTATTTTCATATATTGCAGATCGCGCGGTTCATTAAGGACATAAGAGTTATCATCGATTTTCTGATAAATTGCTTTAAGTGAAGCCATCGATTTTGTATTGCTTATAATGAATTCAATGTTTTTCTTCCGTAACTCCTTAAGAATATCGCTGAATTCATTTTCGAGCCGGCTCTTATTTTCATCGAAGCCGGGTTTACCCGACGATTCGGCATAAACCACCCTGAGGGAATCGAGTTTTCTTTTAGCAGTTGCAAGCCTCATATCAAGCATCCTGACGTCCTCTGAGCCCTTCGATCCAGTTACAGTATAGTCGCCTGAGGTTGTTTTGCCATTAAATGATATCTGGATTTTTTCTCCTGGTTCAGCAAGCAAAGTGACAAAATCCGAATCAGAATAACCAATCTGATAGAATTCAGGACCGGTTGATTTTACTCTGAACTTAAAGTTCCCGTTGCTTCCTATTTCAGATGAATCGAGAAGCACCAGCCTGTTGACATCGACCCTGTTAAGTGTGAGGGCTTTTTTATGAGGGTCCTTTATTACCCCTTTTACAGTGAATTTATTTTTGTTCTGGCACCCTGCAAAAAGAAGGAGTGGAAGCAGAAGAAGCAATGTTCTTTTCATCATAAAATCAGATTACCGTTTTCCGGATTTGGTTATTGGTTTATTTAAATATTTCAGCAAGTTTTCTTTGCAGCGCATCTCCCCTGAGGTTTGAGGCAATTATCCTGCCTTCCTTGTCGAGCAGGTAATTAGCCGGGATTGATTCAATATTATACAGAGGTACAACGATGGATTGCCAGTAGCTGACATCACTTACGTGGATCCATTTATCAAGTCCGTCATCATTGATACCTTTTATCCAGGCCTCCTTTGTTTTATCAAGCGAAACCTGGTAAATTTTGAAACCCTTGTTGCGGTACAAATTCCAGGCCTTGACCAGATTGGGGTTTTCTGTCCGGCAGGGAGCACACCATGAGGCCCAGAAATCGAGTAATACGAAAGAACCTCTTGTCGAAGAAAGCTTAATTGTATCACCTTCAGGTGAAGGCAGAGCAATCTCGGGAGCAACATTTCTTTCTCCCGGATTGGGTTTTGCTAATTCTTTACCATCATAGTAAGCAACCATCTCTTTTATCTGATTGTGCAGATCAATTACAGGACCATATTCAGGATATTTTTTGAACAATGAAGAATCGACTTTCAGGAAATATGATAAATCTTTCTGAGGATCAAGTATATATATTTCCTGGGTTAACTGTGAATACAGGACCGGTATTGTTGCGAGAGAAGTAAGGTTATCGTCAATATATTTTTTGGCAAATCTGTTCATATCATTCAGATAGCCGTCACCAAGGTTGTCAAGGGAATCGATAACCTTTGCCACATCGGGCCTGCCTGAATTACTGTTGTAAATATCGTTAAGCCGGCTTATTTTGTTTCTTGTTTTAATCAATAGTCTGTTATAATCTGCAATGAGCTTTGTCCCTTTTGATCCGATAACAGCAACCGGATAATTCAATGAATCGAAGTGAGAGGTCATTTTTATTTTCTCTCCTGGTTCAATAAGCATTGTCAGGAAGTTATTTTGATTAATTTTGAGCAGATAAAAAGACGGGAATTTTACCTTCCTTTTGAATTCAAAACTACCATCTTCCGAAACTATGGCGGAATCGACATTTAGAAGCTCATTAGGTTTAAGCTCCTGCAGAAAAATATACTGTCGGGGCAATGGATTCTCAAGGATACCGGATATTTCAGAAGTTTTATCACCGCAGCCTGCAAATATGGATGCGGCTGCTAAAAGAATTCCCAGTTTTCTGTTCATACAGAGAATAATATTTGTTAATTAGAATATTTTATTGAGATGCAAAGTTACTCTTTTTTTTATCAGAGAACGCCCGGAGCTGATTTTATAATGTTTACCGGAATGCATCATAAAGCAAAACAGGAATATCAACATTTTTCCATCATTGGGAAGGTTGCTTTGGAATGTTCAATAAAATTCATTAACTTAAAAACTTTTTAGTACAGTATTATAAAGAATTGTTTATGAGTTATATAAAGTTTGAAAAGAGTCAGATTATTAACCTCGAATACTCCCTGTCAAGAGAGATGATCAGAACCAACAGGGCTGGTTCTTACTCTTCCACTACAATTGTCGGATGCAATACTCGCAAGTACCATGGTTTGCTTGTATGTCCGGTCGATGCTTTCGGAGGTGAGAGGTATGTCCTTCTGTCGTCACTCGATGCAACGGTAGTGAATAATGACAGAAGCTTCAATACCGGAATAAGGAAATATAAGGGAGATTATTACAGTCCGAAGGGCCATAAGTATATCGAAGAGCTGGAGATGGATGGAATTCCTTCAAGAATTTACAGGGTAGGAGGGGTAAAGCTAAAACATGAAAGGCTTCTTGTCCATTATGAGGAGCAGTATCTTGCCCGGTTCACTATTCTCGAAGCATCTGAACCGATGAAACTTCAGATCAGGCCTTTTCTGGCTTTCAGGAATATTCATGAGCTGACACATGCCAACCTTTCAGCAAATACAAAAGTGGATCCTGTTGAATGCGGTATTAAAATGAGGCTCTATGAGGGATTTCCTTACCTCCATATGCAGTTCTCACAAAAAGCCGAGTTTATTCATGTACCTGACTGGTACCTTGGGATTGAGTACACTGAAGAGCAGAAGAGAGGTTATGATTATTCCGAAGATTTGTTTACGCCGGGCTTCTTTGAAGTTGAAGCTAAAGAAGGTGATGTGATAGTTTTTTCGGCTTCGACAAAGGAAGAAAAACCATCAGGTTTTAAAGCCAAATTTACTAAAACCGTCAATGGCAAGATCCCCAGAAGTAATTTTATAAACTGCCTGAAAAATGCCGCCCAGCAGTTTATTGAAAAACGACATGGAAAGACCCTTATCATTGCCGGTTACCCATGGTTCGGATCGTGGGGAAGGGATACATTTATTGCCCTTCCGGGACTCGCGCTGGCGCGTACGGGTAAAAAGCTTCAGCTCTACAGGGAAATCCTCGATACCCAGGTGGCAAGGATGAAGGATGGTCTGTTCCCGAATATGGGCAACATCGGCAATCCNGCATTCAATTCGGTTGACGCTCCGTTGTGGTTCTTCTGGTCGGTTCAGCAATACCTCGAGAATGGCGGGACAGATGCATGGGAGCGCTACGGTGAGGCATTGAAATCAGTTCTTAATGCTTATAAAAACGGTACTGCCTTTAATATAGTCATGAGGGAAAACGGACTGATATATGCAGGTGCGCCCGGAAAATCGCTCACATGGATGGATGCAGTGGTAAACGGGATCCCTGTTACCCAGAGAAAAGGTTATGCAGTTGAAATTAACGCACTGTGGTACAATGCAGTTTGTTTTGCTCTTGATATGGCAAAGCAGGCCAGGGATCGTAAGTTTGTTAAGGAAAATGAGAACCTGCCTGCACTGATAAGCAATTCTTTCCATGATATGTTCTGTGACAGTAAGAGGGGATATCTTGCTGACTATGTAAACGACGATGAAGGAAAGAACTATTTTGTAAGACCTAATATGGTTATTGCAGTTTCACTTCCGTACTCCATGCTTACAAAGGACGAGATGAAAAGAGTATTGGATATTGCAGATAAAGAGCTTGTGACACCTCGAGGGCTCAGGACCCTTTCTCCCGGAAATCCTCTGTACAAGGGTACTTATCACGGAAACCAGGAAGAAAGGGACAATGCTTATCATAACGGAACCGTATGGCCGTGGTTGTTCGGACCATTCTGTGAAGGCTGGCTTAAAGTTTATGGAAAACAGGGTGAACAAAGAGTAAAGAAGCTTATTTTCGGACTTGAAGAGGTTATGAGTGAACACGGTGTAAGCACTATTTCAGAGATTTATGACGGGGATCCTCCTCATGCCCCCAATGGTACCATTTCACAGGCATGGAGTGTTGGTGAGGTTCTGAGAATAATCGATCTTCTGGAAAACAAATTTTCAAATTTATAAATCAGGTGTGATATGCGGGTACTAATGTTCGGATGGGAATTTCCGCCACACATCTCCGGCGGATTAGGTACAGCCAGTTATGGCCTGACAAAAGGTATGTCAACACTGGAGGATCTTGAAGTTATCTTCGTTGTCCCCAAGACATGGGGTGATGAGGACCAGAGCAGAGTAAGACTGATCGGGGCCAATAAAATACCTGTTGCCTTCAAACAGGTTCATTATAAGGGATTCAGACGCCCTATTGAACAGATTGAAATCTCTTCAAAAATTGTACCTTATACCGATCCTGAGGAGTTCTGGACAAGGATCAACTCGGAAACTTCAGGATACAAGCTAATTGTTCAGACAAACAACGAGGGTACTGTTGACTTCTCCGGAAGATATGACACTTCACTTATGGATGAGATATACAAATATTCCGTGGTCGCTTCCGTAATTGCTGAAGAAAACGAGTTTGATATAATACATGCTCATGACTGGCTGGCATATCCTGCAGGTATAGCAGCAATGGAAGTCTCCGGCAAGCCTCTTGTGATACATGTTCATGCAACCGATTTCGATCGCAGCGGTGGTAATGTCAACCCCGATGTTTACCGGATCGAAAAGCTTGGGATGGATGCTGCCTCAAAAATCATAACTGTTAGTAATCTGACAAGGGATATTGTAATCAATAAATACAACATTAATCCTGATAAGGTCGAGACTGTCTACAATGCAGTAGAACCGGTCAAGATGTCACAGGATGTAGTTGTAAATAAGGGATTTGATGAAAAAGTAGTTACTTTCCTCGGAAGGATAACCATGCAGAAGGGTCCTGAGTATTTTATCGAAGCTGCATATAAAGTCCTTCAGGTAATGCCCGATGTAAGATTCGTAATGGCAGGCTCCGGTGACATGATGGAAAGAATGATGCGTAGAGCAGCAGCACTTAAGATTACCGACAGGTTTCATTTTACAGGTTTCCTTAAAGGGAAGGATGTCTTTACGATGCTTAATATGAGCGATGTGTACATTATGCCATCGGTCTCCGANCCGTTTGGNATCTCNCCNCTCGAGGCCATGCAATCAAATGTTCCGGTTATAATCAGCAAACAGTCGGGAGTCTCCGAAATACTGACGCATGCCGTTAAGACGGATTTCTGGGATATCGACGCAATGGCCGATGCAATTTATGGCATCCTGAACTATCCTGCCCTTTCGAAGATGTTCATCAAGAATGGCAAGGAAGAAGTGGTAAGGCTGAAATGGGATAATTCAGCAAGGCACGTCAGGGATATTTATTACAGAGTGATTTGGCAAAATAAGAACTAGATATGATTTTAACAGGCAAAAAAGCAATATGCTTTTATTTTCAGGTCCATCAGCCATTCAGGCTAAAACGATACAGGTTCTTTGACCTGGGTCATGACCATTATTATTATGATGATTTCTCGAATGAGTCAATCATGAGAAAGGTGGCAGAGAATTGTTATCTCCCGGCCAATGAAATCATGCTCGATCTGATCCTGAAAAACAAGGGAAAGTTTAAAGTAACTTTTTCCCTTACAGGTTTGGTAATAAACCAGTTTCGCCTTTATGCACCTGAAGTGCTGGAGTCGTTTAAGAAACTTGCTGATACCGGAATGGTGGAATTTCTTGCCGAGACTGAATCTCATTCACTGGCATCAATTAAAACAAGGAGTGAATTTGAGCGCCAGATTAATTCCCACAGGGAAATGATGAAGAAATTTCTTGGCATTGAAACAACATCGTTCAGGAACACAGAATTAATCTATTCAGACCAGATTGGTTCATGGGTGGCTGATATGGGCTTTAAATCGATGCTCACAGAAGGAGCCAAGCATGTCCTGGGATGGAAAAGCCCTAATTACCTGTATTGTAATTCAGTTAATCCGCGACTGAAAATCCTTCTCAGGAATTTTGTGCTGAGCGATGATATTGCATTCAGGTTCTCAAACCGGAGTTGGGCCGAATGGCCGCTGACAGCTGATAAATATGCGTCGTGGATTAATAAACTTGCTCCTAAAAGCGAACTGATAAATGTTTTCCTTGATTATGAGACCTTTGGGGAACACAATCATAAGAGTACCGGGATATTCGATTTTATTCAGCATCTGCCCGGTGCGATCCTGAAAAAGACCCCATTCAAGTTTATGACTCCGACAGAGGTTACAGACTATCTTCAGCCTGTTTCAGCTATCAGTGTCCCCTCCCCAATTTCATGGGCTGACGAAGAACGCGATATAACAGCATGGCATGGAAATGAACTTCAGGTAGCAGCCCTTGAAAAGCTGTACCAGATGACTGATAAAGTCAACCAGTGTGAAGATGTCCAGATAAAAAAGGACTGGGAATATCTCCAGGCCAGCGATCATTTTTACTATATGGCCACAAAGTTCTTTTCCGACGGGGCAGTTCATGCATATTTCAATCCCTATGATACTCCTTATGACGCGTTTATGAATTATATGAATGTATTAAGCGATTTTGAGATCAGGCTCAATCGTTTTATTCCCGACAGAGAAACGCAAAATGAGATCTCAAAGCTTAATAATCTTATCAAGGAAAAAGAATCAATAATTGATCTGCAGACGAGCCAGATCGAAAGCCTTAAGAAAAAGGCTCCGGCCAAAAAGAAAACCGCAAGGCTATCCGCAACAAAAGTTAAAAGCACCAGAAAGGCAAAAACCACAAAAGCTGTCAAACCAAAAAAAATCAAATAGAAGTCTAGTTATATTAATCTGAACCAATATTTTTAATAATGAATGTTGAACTAATTTTTGAGACCAGTTGGGAAGTTTGTAACAAGGTCGGAGGGATTCATACTGTAATCTCAACAAAAGCTCTGAATATTGTAAATGAACTTGGTGACAATTTTATACTTATAGGCCCTGACGTCTGGAGGGAAGAGGTGACGAATCCTGAATTTATCCCTGATGATACTCTATTCCCGGAATGGCGGATTCTTGCAGCAAATGAAGGACTAAGAGTCAAAACCGGACGATGGAACATTGCCGGAAAACCTATCGTATTTTTAATAGATTTCACCCCCTACTTTGGCCAGCAGAATGAGATATTTGCCAAATTCTGGGAAACTTATAAACTTGACAGCATAACCGGCCAGTGGGATTATGTCGAACCTGCCCTCTTTGGCTATGGCGCAGGAAAAGTAATTGAAAGCTTCACTTCATGCTATCACGACCGTCATAATATTATTGCACAGTTCCATGAGTGGATGACAGGTACAGGAATTCTCTACCTGGAAAAATTCGCACCATGGATAGCAACTGCCTTCACTACACATGCAACAGTCCTGGGCAGATGCATTGCCGGCAACAACAGGCCCCTGTACGGAAAAATGAAAGAATACAACCCTGTACAGATTTCACGCGAATTCAATGTCGTTGCTAAACAATCACTTGAGAAAACATCGGCTGCCGAGGCAGACGTTTTCACCACCGTAAGCGAGATAACATCCAGGGAGTGCTCATTTTTTCTTGGTAAAGACGTCGATCTGGTTACCCCAAACGGCTTTGAAGACTCTTTTGTTCCTCCGGTTGAATCATTCGGGGAGAAGCGGCAGGCAGCACGATCCAAACTAAGAGCAGTTGCAGAGGCCGTTCTTGGTTACCGGCTCTCTGATAACTGCATGTTTGTTGCGAACAGCGGAAGATACGAGTTCCACAATAAAGGAGTGGATATCCTTATTGATTCGCTTGGTGAATTAAATCAGGATAGTGAGCTGCCAAGAGAATGTGTGACCTTTATCCTTATCCCTGCATATCATAAGGGTCCACGACAGGATCTCATTGATATCCTGTACAATAACGGACAGAACAGCGGAACCGAAAAATATCTCACGCATAGCCTCCATTACCCTGACACCGATCCGGTTCTTCAGAGCATTAAGGTCAATCGCCTGACAAACAGCCAGAATTTAAAGGTAAAGATCATTTTTGCACCCTCATATCTGAATGGGAATGACGGAATCTTTAATCTCTCATATTTTGATCTGCTGATCGGATTTGACCTGACGGTTTTTCCGTCGTATTATGAACCATGGGGATATACTCCGCTTGAAAGCCTTATGTTTTCTATTCCGACAGTTACCACCTCTCTTTCAGGCTTTGGCCTGTGGGTAAGGGAGTACTATAAGGATCACGGAAATGGTATCGCTATTGTAGAGAGAACAGATGATAACGAAAAGGAAGTAGTTGGTGAGATCAGAAAATTCATCCGGAAATATATAGGTCTCTCAGATGGTGAAATAGAGGAAGCAAGATTCAAAGCGCATGAGACATCAAGGATAGCTATGTGGGACAATCTGGTTAAGCGTTATTTTGACGCTTACGAAATTGCACTTACCCATAGCAGCGAAAGGAGAGATGAACCAAGGGATTTTGCACAATTTGTTGAGGCTCCCGACCTGAAGATCAGGAAACCTCATCAGATCCCTGTATGGAAGGATATATACGTACAGAGCGATGTTCCTGATAAACTGGCATCTCTGAAGGAGCTTTCAGCCAATCTCTGGTGGTCGTGGAACTGGGATGCCGAGTCGTTGTTCAGGAGAATGGACCCTTCACTGTGGGACGAGGTACAGCATAATCCAAAGCTGCTTCTTGAAAAGATCGATTACAAGCGGCTCCTTGTTCTTGAAGATGATGAAGAGTTTATTGCGGATCTTGATAAAATTGTCAGAAAATTCAAAGATTATCTGAACAGGCCTGATGATTCAGATAAGCCGTCAGTGGCTTACTTCAGCATGGAGTTCGGAATTCACCCTTGTCTTAAAATATATTCAGGAGGTCTTGGTATCCTTGCAGGCGATTATCTTAAGGAAGCAAGCGATTCGAACTTTCACATTTACGGTATCGGGCTTTTGTACAGGTTCGGGTATTTCAAGCAAAAACTCGGGCCAAGGGGCGAACAGCTTACAATTTATGAGGCTGAAGAGTTCTCGCGCCTCCCGATAATGCCCGTCAAGGACCCTGAGGGGAAACATCTTACAGTAAATATAGTATGGCCCGGGAGAAGCGTGAATGTGCGTATCTGGGAAGCCAAAGTCGGGAAGGTTTCACTTTTTTTACTTGACACTGATTTTGATGACAATTCTGCCGAGGACCGTTCAATAACTCATTACCTCTACGGTGGAGATCACGAGAACCGTCTTAAGCAGGAACTTATTCTTGGCATCGGCGGCATAAGGGCTCTTACAGCAATGGGTCTGAAACCCGATCTCTATCACAGTAATGAAGGACATTCGGCATTTATCAGCCTCGAACGCATCAGAAAACTGATTGAAGAATATCACCTGACATTTGATCAGGCTATCGAAGCAATCCGCTCATCAACACTTTTCACAACCCATACTCCGGTTCCTGCAGGTCATGATGCATTTGAAGAGGATCTTTTAAGAAAATACATTTCTCATTATCACGCCAGGCTCAATATTTCATGGGATGAGCTTATGGCGCTTGGCAGGTGCCCCGGAGAGGCAGACAGGAAATTCAATATGAGCTATCTTGCCACTCATATGTCGCAGGAACTGAATGGCGTCAGTAAACTGCATGGTCAGGTTACCCAGGGCTTGTTCAACAAACTCTGGCCCGGCTACCTCAAAGAAGAACTATACATAGGTTACGTAACGAACGGGGTTCATCATCCCACCTGGATCGCTCCCGAATGGCAGACGATCTATAAACAGCTGACCGGTACTGTTAATTTTGACCAGACCGACAGAAGCCTTTGGGAAAAATTGTACACCCTTGATGATAAAACGGTTTATGATATAAAAACCGGATTAAAAAAGCAACTCTTCGTTAATATCCGCAAAAGGCTGCAATCGGACATGATCGACAAGCACGTAAGTCCGAGGACATTGCTCAACATCAGTACCCATCTTAATGATAAGGCCCTTACTATAGGTTTTGCCCGAAGGTTTGCGACCTACAAAAGAGCTTCGCTGCTGTTCAGGGATCTCGACAGGCTTGCAAGAATTGTAAATGATCCCGACAGGCCGGTACAGTTCATCTATGCCGGGAAAGCCCATCCTCATGACGGAGGGGGACAGGATCTGATCAAAAGAGTCTTCGAAATATCGCAGATGCCTCAGTTTGCGGGGAAAGTCCTTTTCCTTGAAAACTATGACATTGAACTGGCAAAGCAGCTTGTCAGAGGTGTCGATATCTGGCTCAATACACCTACACGACCGCTTGAAGCCTCAGGAACAAGCGGCGAAAAAGCTGTGATGAATGGAACGATACATTTCAGCGTCCTCGACGGCTGGTGGGTTGAAGGTTACCGCGCCTATGCCGGCTGGGCCCTTCCAAAGAAAAAATCCTTCAACAATCAGGACCTTCAGGATGATGTAGATGCTGAAACAATCTACAATATGCTTGAATATGAGATAGTTCCGGCATATTATTCAAAAAACGAAGTTGGGATTCCGGTTGAATGGATAAGCCTTATTAAGAACACGATGGTGAAGATAGCTCCGGAATTTACAATGAGGAGGATGCTGGATGATTATATTGAAAGGTATTATTTGAAACTCTGGCCAAGGAATAAATTCCTTACAGTAAATAATTTTGAGAAAGCAAAGGCAATAGCTTCCTGGAAAAAGAATATGAAGGACGAATGGGATAATATTGAGGTTTTGAATTATAATTTCGAACGGCCCCAGGAAAACGTCTATCATTCAGGTCACGATTACCATGCCGAAATAGCACTTGACATCAAGAAAATTCCAAAGGACAATGTGGGGGTGGAATTCGTTTTTACTCATCTGAACAAGCAGGGCGAATATGAATTTGTCGACAGCCAGGAGTTCAAGCTTGTCAGCAGCAAAAACGGCAAATGCCTCTACAGGGCAAATCTTATTCCTGAGAAAGCCGGAACATTTTTCTACGGAATAAGAATATATCCGAGGCACAAGGATCTTCCGCATAAGCAGGATTTTTACCTGCTCAGGTGGATCGATTAAATATCAATGGCTCTCTTTACGGTTTCCCTCTTTAAAACGAGGGCACAACGTGAGGGAAGATAAAGATAAAGGTAGAAAGGCTGATCGAGTGTTGGCTTTGCTGCCTTTCTTGTTGATGTATAGTACGAATTCCTGTTGACTCTGTCAAAACCTCCGAATCCGGGGTCATCAGAATCGAGGATTATTTTGAATTTCCCTTTGACAGGTATGCCATAATCTGTAAATGAGTTGGTCGGGTGGAAATTAAAAACAAGAACAAACTCGCCTCTTGAGAAAGCAATTACTTTATCATAATTGTTATCATAGATCCTGTTTACATACAGGTCATCCAGGATCCTGAATTCTTTATGAAGCCTTATCATCGCATTATCGAAATTCAACAGGAATGAATACTTAAGATCTTCATTCAGGGCGAGATTCCACTGGCGGCGGGCATATTTATAGCTCCAGTTGTTACCTTCCCTTGGAAAATCGATCCATTCAGGATGACCGAATTCGTTTCCCATGAAATTCAGGTATCCGCCGCCCGATGCGCTGAATGTTAAAAGCCTGATCATTTTGTGCAGGGCGATGCCCCTGTCCATTGAGAAACTATGGTATGTTTTTGCCATGCCTGTGTACATCTCGGCATCCAGCATACGGAAAATCAATGTTTTATCGCCAACCAGAGCCTGGTCGTGCGATTCACAGTACGAAATTATTCTCTCCTCGGGCCTGTGCTGCGTGAGCTCATGGATCAGATGACTCATATCCCAGTTTTCATCGGGGGTATCCTTTACAAGCTTGATCCAGAAATCGGGAACTCCCATCGAAAGCCTGTAGTCGAAACCATAACCTTGTCTTGAAGTATCTGCTGCAATACCGGGCATGCCGCTCATTTCCTCTGCTACAGTTAATGCGCCAGGCTTAAATTCATGGATCATTTTATTGGCCAGGTAAAGATAAACAAGGGCATCTTCATCCTGTCCGCCATCGAAATAATCATTATATGCTGTAAAACTCTTTTCCAGCCCGTGGTTATAATATATCATGCTTGTAATGCCGTCGAACCTGAATCCGTCAAATTTATATTCTTCGAGCCAGTACCTGCAGTTCGATAAAAGGAAATGCATCACATTGTCCTTGCCGTAATCGAAACATAATGAGTCCCAGGCTATGTGATTCCTTCTTTCGTTCGTGTGAAAATACTGTCCCGGCGATCCGTCAAAGAGTCCAAGTCCCTCATTTACATTTTTAACTGAGTGTGAATGCACCAGGTCCATAATCACCCTTACACCTGATTCGTGNGCCTTGTCAATCAATGCTTTAAGATCCTCTGGTGTCCCGAACCTCGATGATGCTGCAAAAAAGCTTGAAACATGATAGCCGAANGACCCGTAAAACGGATGCTCCTGTATTGCCATCAGCTGGATTGTATTGTATCCGTCTTTAACGATTAATGGCAGGACCTTGCTTGCAAATTCACTATAGCT
>JGI20214J51088_10000732_pt1 | contig 22482 bp, 16 predicted proteins | sample WetSurMetagenome_FD_51088 | JGI IMG/M metagenome (IMG submission 51088) | reverse complement strand
CGGGCATTGTCTGATGAAATGAGGTATCAAAAACCCCTACCTGAGGTACTGTTGGGAGAAGAGTTTTCATTGCATAAATTCCCTTCAGATTGGCCGGATTATGCAGCGGAGCAAGGTCGGAACAATCCTCAACTCCTTTTATTGTGACTTCGTCAAGATAACAGCTTCCCTTAAATGTTTCTCCGCCGTGTACAAGCCGGTGACCAATAGCATCTATTTCATTCAGATCTTTAATTACTCCTCTTTTTTTACTTATCATTAAACCAAGAAGATATTCAATACCTGTTTGATGATCAAGGATCTCTCCATCCAGTTTTACCTTGTCGCCATCATATCTCTCATTTTTAAGAAATGACCCTTTCAATCCTATTTTTTCAACTACTCCCTTAGCAAGAACAACACCGGATACCATGTCAATAAGTTGATATTTTATTGAAGAACTTCCGCAGTTAAGAACTAATATTTTCATTTATAAATTATTTTATTGTATAACAAATCACAACACTCATATGCGTTATTATTAACAACTTATGACTGATGAGCATAATATATTTAAGATTCAAAAAAGTTATTCCTGTTAATTTTTACACCATCCTTGTATTCATAAAATCCGCGGCCTGTGCGTCTTCCCCACTGGTTTGCCCTGACAAGTTTTTTAAGAAGAGGTGAAGATTTATACTTTAAATCGCCAAATTCATCATACAGGTTTTCACACCACCTGAGGATTTTATCAAGCCCGATTTTATCAGCCATTTCAAATGGTCCAAGAGGAAGGCCAAAGCCGACTCTCATTGTTAAATCGATATCCTCCATTTTCCCTACACCTTCCATTAATATCTCACAGGCTTCATTGATCAGCGGAACAAAAAGACGTGTACTTATTATACCTGGTGATTCTTTAGCCGGAATGACCTTTTTTCCTATCAGATTGGCAAATTTAATAGTGTTTTCATAGGCATCCTGAGATGTATAGAGCCCCTTTACAATTTCAACCACACGTGCATCTGCTTCAGGAGTGAGAAAATGGAAACTTACGCAGCGGTCTTTATGGATAAGATCGGCAGTCAGCTCGGTTATGACCTGTGTTGATGAATTTGTAGCTATAATAGTATCCCTGTCAACATGCTGCTCTATTCTTTTCAGGATTTTCATCCTGATATCATGGCTATGTTCCCGTGTTGATGACTTGATTGCCTCTATTACAATATCGCATCCTTTGAAGCTATCATAATCTAAAGTCCCTTTTATCCGGGATAAAATTCCCAGTTTTTCTGAGTTGGTCATTCCCCAGCGTTCAATCATACGATCAAGCTCCCTCGCAAGTTCCTCATAAGCCTGATCTATTTTTTGCTGACTAACCTCCAGGAATACAACATCCAGACCTTTTGAACTTATCATTCTTGCAATGTTCTGCCCAACTGTTCCGGCTCCCACTATTCCTACCTTTGAAAATAAGGTCTTTGGCTTGTTATCCTTAGATAACCCGTAATCCTCAAGCCGTTCTGTATTCTCTGTCATACCTGTATTATTAATATTTTGTTGTTTTTCATTACTGATTTTCAATGAGTCGGCTATTTATCATTTTATTTCTTTATTCCGGCTGCCTGATTTGATGTAATTGCGATCATGCTTACAATATCGCTCACGGAACAACCTCGTGAGAGGTCGTTTATAGGTGCAGCCATTCCCTGTAAGATCGGTCCTATAGCTTCGGCATGTGCAAGTCTTTGAACAAGCTTATATGCGATATTTCCGGAATTCAGGTCAGGAAAGATCATGACGTTGGCTTTACCACCAATAGAACTACCCGGAGCCTTGCTTTTGCTTATCGCCTCCACAACTGCAGCATCAACCTGCAGCTCACCATCAATCTGAAGGTCGGGGGCCATCTCTTTTGCTATCCTTGTTGCATTCACTACTTTATCAACCATTTCATGTTTGGCGCTGCCCTTTGTAGAAAAGCTAAGCATAGCAATTCTTGGTTCAAATCCTGCAATTGCCCTGGCAGTATGTGCAGTTGCAACAGCTATTTCTGCAAGTTCTCTTTCGTTTGGATTTGGATGAACTGCCCCATCTGCAAAGATAATTACCCCGTTTTCGCCAAAGCTTTTATCGGGAAGTATCATGATAAATGCTCCTGAAACTACAGATATCCCCGGTGCAGTTTTGACATAATGGAATGCAGGTCTTAATACATCTCCTGTTGAATGATCTGCTCCTGAAACCTCACCATCTGCATCACCGTTTTTAATCATCAGTACTCCAAGATATAGCGGCTCTTCAATCAACCTTGCTGCCTCTTCCCTGGTCATCCCTTTGCTCTTTCTCAGTTCGACCATCATGTCAATATAATGATCTTTTTTATCATGTGATTTTGGATTGATAATCGTAGCTTTTGAAATGTCTTTTAGTCCCAGTTTTTCAGAATGAGATCTGATTTCATCAGGATCGCCGATTAAAATTATCTGAGCCAGTTCTTCCCGGATAGCTATATCTGCTGCTTTAATTGTTCTTTCTTCATACCCTTCCGGAAGTACAATACGCATATTATGTTTCCTGGCATTTAGTTTGATGCTATCTAATAATTCCATTGTGTATCAGTATATTAATAAGTTCGAAAAATTTTTATAAATGTACGAAAAAAAAGTCCGATTAAGCAATTTTGAAATACATGATTAATATCAGGATTAAAAGTTTTCAGGAAAGGTCTAACTAAAATTGCTACATCAAAACCACGATTAAATCATTTTCCTAATTTAGCAGTTCCAAAAAACAGTATGGAAATGGATACTATTATATCGAAACTAGATAATCTTGGTGATTGTCTTGAAGGAGACCTTAAGTACGATAAGATCACCACAACTATTTATTCCACAGATGCTTCCGTATATAAAGAGGAACCTGTAGCCGTATTATGGCCAAAAGGCAAATCTGATCTGAAGAAGATTTTACTTTTTGCATCAGAAGAAAAGCTAAGTGTAACGCTCCGGGCTGGAGGTACTTCACTTGCAGGACAGGTTGTCAGCTCTGGTCTGATTGCAGATGTTTCAAGATATATGAATAAAATTCTTGAGATCAATAAAGATGAAATGTGGGCAAGAGTTGAACCTGGTGTTGTACTTGATGAACTGAATCTGGCACTTAAAGAACATGGTTTATTCTTTGGACCCGAAACATCAACATCGAACAGGTGTAATATCGGAGGAATGGTCGGAAATAATGCATGTGGTTCACATTCAATAATATATGGCTCAACACGCGATCACACAATAGAGCTGAAGGCAATATTAAGTGATGGAAGTGAGGCAGTTTTTGGTCCCGTTGACAGAGATTCCTTCGAAAAAAAATGTAATCAGAATAACCTTGAGGGAAATATCTACAGAAACATTAAAACGATTCTCGGGAATAAGGTCAACCAGCAGAGTATCATTGAAGGTTACCCCGATCAGAAAATATCCCGTAGAAACACTGGCTATGCACTCGATCTTCTGCTGGATTCTGAAATTTTCAGTAACACATCTGACAAAAAATTTAATTTCTGTAAGTTGCTTGCTGGGTCAGAAGGAACTCTTGCAGTTACTACTGAAATTAAACTGAATCTGGTTCCTTTACCTCCTGTTAATAAAGCACTTGTATGCATTCATCTAAAGAAAAGGAATGATGCATTCAAAGCTAATCTCATAGTTTTGAAATATAAGCCATCAGCGGTTGAGATGATGGACAACAAGGTACTTGAGCTCACTGAAGATAATATCAGCCAGAGAAACAACCGCTTCTTTCTTGAAGGAAAGCCCGGAGCAATACTCATAGTTGAATTTGTAAGGGAACAACCTGAAGAGATAGAAAAACTTGCAGCTGATATGATTAAGGAACTGCAGCTGGCTGGTTACGGTTATGCCTATCCTGTGGTAAAAGGAAAGGATATATCTAAAGTTTGGGATTTAAGAAAAGCTGGCCTTGGCGTTCTGGCCAATATGAAAGGAGATCCCAAGCCTGTTGCCTTAATTGAAGATACGGCTGTAAACGTTAACCAGTTGCCTGAGTACATGGAAGATATTGAAAAGATGCTTGCCAGTCATGGTAAGGATGCAGTATTTCATGCCCACATTGGCACAGGAGAGCTCCATCTCAGGCCGATACTGGATCTTAAAAAGCCCGGTGATACAGAACTTTTCCGTACAATTGGGCTTGAAACAGCTCATCTGGTTAAGAAATACAGAGGCTCTCTCAGCGGGGAGCATGGAGACGGGAGGCTGAGAGGCGAATTCATCCCATTAATGCTGGGTGAGAATAACTATATGCTTCTTAACGAAGTGAAAAAGTGCTGGGACCCTGCATGTATTTTAAACCCCGGGAAGATAACCAATACGCCTCAGATGAACAGCTGTCTGAGATATATTCCGGGAAGAGCTACGCGTGATATTGATACAATTTTTGACTTCTCCTCAAGTGATGGAATAGTGAGAGCTGCTGAAAGATGCAATGGCTCGGCAGATTGCAGGAAATCGGTTAACATCGGTGGAATAATGTGTCCCAGCTTTATGGCCACTGGTGATGAAGAATTAAGCACCAGGGCAAGGGCAAATTTAGTACGTGAATTCCTCAGTAAAGACGGCGATCCATGGGATCATAAAGAGATATACGATATCCTTGATCTGTGCCTGGCATGCAAGGGTTGCAAATCGGAATGTCCTTCTGGAGTTGATATTGCCAAGATCAAATCAGAATTCCTCCAACACTGGTATGACAGGCATGGAATACCCCTAAGATCGAGGTTAATTGCATACATATCTGTAATTAATCAGATAGGTTCAGCTGTACCAGCTGTATTTAACTTCTTCCTTAAAAACAAAGTAACATCCGGGTTACTGAAAAAAGTTACAGGATTTGCATCGAAAAGATCTATTCCGCTCTTATACAGAACTACCCTGAAAAAGTGGATCAGGAAAAATCTTTCCGGGATTAATCCAATATCACCGGTTGGTTCGGTTTGTCTTTTTGTTGATGAATTCACAAATTACAATGATACTGAAATAGGAATTGCTGTTATAAAGTTGTTGACCTCTTTAAAATATAAAGTTGTTATTGCCGGTCATGGCATAAGTGCCAGGACCTATTTATCAAAAGGCCTTATGAGAACGGCACAGAAGACTATCAGGAAGAATATTCAGTCGTTATCAGGAATTATACATGAAGAACTTCCATTGATCGGGATTGAGCCATCAGCTATTCTTGGATTCAGGGATGAATATCCCGAACTGGCTGGAAATGAGTTGAAGGGACTAGCGGAAAAGATTGCCCGCAACAGCTTTATGATCGATGAATTCATTGTGAGAGAGTTCAAATCGGGAAGAATTGACAGGAATTTATTCACACAGGAAAAGGTTAATATCCTTCTTCATGCCCATTGCCAGCAGAAGGCAATTGCTTCATCAGCCAGTACAATTGAAATGCTCTCAATACCTGTGAATTATAATGTGAAGGAAATTCCTTCAGGTTGCTGTGGAATGGCCGGATCGTTCGGATATGAAAAGGAACATTATGATTTATCGAATAAGATTGGTGAACTGGTATTATTTCCGGCTGTAAGGAATTCTGACAATAATACAATAATAACAGCACCGGGAACCAGTTGCCGGCATCATATCAAAGATGGCACAGGTCGTGTTGCATTACATCCGGCTGTGGTTCTGTTAAATGCGCTAAAGGTATGATCTGGAAATGGATATAGGGAATTATTACTTTAGATCGGGTCGCTCTATAAATTAATTACCAATAGATTAAGGCAGTCAATTTAGAAATTCTAAAGTTCTTTAACTAATATATTTTTCCAGTGGTAATCTGCTCCCAGCCTCCACCTAAATGGTAAGCAACACTGACAGGAAAGCCGAACGGCCATATCCATTCACGCCTGAACCATGAAACCTGTAGTCCTGGTTAAAAAGGTTAAGCATGCTCAGATTGATCTTTACAGATCTCATTGAATAACTTGTGTTGACACTAAAAATATTCCACGCCGGAGTGCCTCCCAAGGGAATCCTGTTATCATCTTTATCTCCAGCCGCCAGACGATCTTGTTTTGCAGCAGCCTGCCACTCAATGTTAACCCACCATCTCTGGAGCTTATACTCCACAGCAAGACGACCAAAAAGCGGAGGTATCCGTCGCACAGGTTCGTTTCTTGTAATATTCTGACCATAGGTATAAGTTAAAGTGCCGCTAACCAGCCATGACTTATTTAACTCTAATTCCCAGGCTGTTTCAGCTCCCTGTATATAAGCATGTTCTATATTCTCTTTCATATATACAGGATATCCTTCAATTGTATCTCCAACAACCTTATTTCTCACAATCAGGTTATATAACTCATTCCGGTAGATATAAATTTCGCCCCTGAGTTTGGAATCCTGATATTTATAACCAGCCTGATATTGAAATGAATGCTCCGGGTTAAGAGCAAAATTGGGTGTTTCAAACCTGAAATCAACAATACCTAATGTGCCAAGATCGTCAATATTCGGAGTCCTGAAGCCGGTATTCAAAGCAATAAACAAGCTGGAAGTATTATTCAGTTTTCGCAGAATTGCGAGGTTTCCAACAAGTGCGGAAGGTCTCAGTTCTGTTATGCCTACAGTTTCTTCTTTTACTTTAATTAAAAATGTATTAAACCTTGCTCCTGCTGTAAATGTCCAGTCCCGAAGATCAAGGGTGTGCATACTAAAAGTTGCAAAACTGGTCATTGAAGCTCCATCCGGATATAATCCGCGTTTAGAAACGACAATATCAGTTGAAATATCTTTGTCGGTCCGGCTGCTTCTGACCAGATCATTATAAACTTCCATTCCTGTATTAGCCGACCATCCATGTCTTCCTGATGAAAATACCTCAGCTGAAAAGGCAAATGAACGTACTTTATCATTTTCGTTACGTAACAGAGAAGATCCGTTCTTAAGAAGTTCACGACCTTCCTCATTGATCTGGAAAGAACCTGTGAATACAGCCGATTTTAATACTCCTTCATTTAGCTTCTGATTTAGTCTCAGATAAGCCAGCTCACGCCTCTGTGGATCCATTTTGTTTACGGCGTAATTCTCCAGGGCAACCTTATGGAATACCGGTACATCGCTCTGATTTACACGCTGGTAAACCATTACCAGATCAGATGAAGGTGATATTAACACCTTACCTTTTATGTCGAAATCAAGTTCCCTGTAACCTGTTGGAGTTTGCCGGCCTGTTGTGTCACCACCAACTATATCACCGAAATTACGCCAGGTTACTCCTGCTCTGATGGCAATTTTCTTAGAGCTGTAATCCACTCCGGCATGAGTACTCTGCTCCATACCTTGTGTTGCGATTCTTGCAAGAAGATTACTTCCCCACGATGGTTTATCAGTTAATGTCAGTAAATGACTGAATGTCTGAATGGTGCCACCAATTGCATCCGAGCCATACTGAACAGAACCACTCCCGCGAAGGACTTCGATTTTTTCAATACTGAATACATCAATGGTATTAAAATACTGATTTGGCCCGTAACGAACTGTTGCATTGCTGAGTCTGATGCCATCAACCAGCAGCAGCGTCTGGTTTCCGGTCAGACCCCGTAGAAAAGGTGATCCTCCGCCATGATTTGTCTTTTGAATAAAAACGCCGGGAGTCAGCAGAAGTGACTCAGGAGCAGTGCGTAACTGAAAATTCTGAATTGATTTACCCTCAATAACCCTGATTGCTTCGGGAGTTTTCATACCGATTGACCCATATCTGTTGGCTGTCACCACCACCTCTGAAAGAGTTTGTGTTAAAAGCGAATCGTAACCTGGAAGTGAGTCAGTCTGCTGGGCAAATACCATTCCGCTGAAGAAGGATAAAATAAGTGATACAATTATTGTGACCAGAAGTTTTGTCATTTGCATTATTTATAAACCTGAGGCAAATTTAAAAAGAGTATTAAATAATCCTTTATAACCTGGAAGAATTCAAACTCCCCGGCAGGTTTAAAATATGTTATATGGCAATATGGATTTGCTTCTTTTCTATACAGGATGTCATGTCCTGTTTCATAAAACGACAATGGCATCAACAAAGGAAGATTGAGTTTTTAGGATATAATATTTTGTTTAACAGAAGGTTTCCCCAGACAATTATACAATTTATCCATAGATTTTATATCGTCAGCCATTACATACAACTTGTCGCCGTTGTGTATTGTGGTTGAGCCATCGGATATAAAAAATTTGTTATTTCTTTCGACAAGTGCTATAATAATACTGCTTGGCAATCCCAGATCAACTACTGTTTTACCTATACATTGAAAACCTGATTCAACTAATACAATGTTGTACAAAGATTTGGTTTTCCAACCCAGTTCCAGGTCCAGAGCTGATTTCTTTTTAAGATTAACGGGTACTGACAGTTTCAGCCATTTTGCTACTACAGGGATAGTTGTACCCTGGATCAGTATTGATGTAACTGAAATAAAGAATACCAGGTTAAAAATAATATTGGCTTTTTCAACACCTGCAGTCAGAGGGTATATTGCGAGTACAATCGGAACAGCACCTCTGAGACCAACCCAGGAGACAAACAGTTTCTTCCGGAACTCCAACTTGAAAAATGCAAGTGCGAGGAACACGCTTAAAGGTCTTGCCACAAATATTAAAAGTGAGGAGATCAAAATGCCTATACCCAGATATGGTAATATTTGTTTCGGGAATACCAACAGTCCAAGGGTGATAAACATAATTATCTGCATCATCCATGATTGCGCGTCGAAATGCTTGATCAGGCTTTTCTTATGAATAAAATCCCTGTTCCCGAGTATACATGCTGAAATATAGACCGATAAAAAAGCATTGCCACCTATAAATTCTGAAAAGGAAAATGTGAACAGTACAAGAGTGATCAGCAGAACTGAGTATAACCCTTCAAATTCAAGTTTAATCCAGTTTAATATTTTATGCATGGTGATACCCATTAAGTATCCAACCCCTGCACCTATGATCATTTGTACCAAAAACATTGGGATCAACGATAAATATGTTGCTTTCGGATCAGAAAGTAGGTATGTAAAGACGATCATAAGAAAAAATGCCATTGGATCATTACTCCCGCTTTCCAATTCGAGCAGAGGCCTGAGATTACCTTTCAGCCCGATACTTTTTGATCTTAAAATTGAGAAAACAGCAGCAGCATCAGTTGATGAGACAATTGAACCAAGCAGAAGTCCCTCAAGAATAGAGAAATCTGTAAAAAACCAGACCAGAAACCCTATTGTTACAGCGGTAATTATAACACCTATAGTTGACAGAGAAACACCTTGCCAGAATATCGGTTTTACATCATTCCATTTAGTCTCCAGACCACCCGAAAACAGGATGAAGCTTAATGCAACAGCTCCAATAAATTTAGCTATTTTGGGATCATCAAAGCTGATTCCCCCGGGACCGTCAGACCCTGCCAGCATTCCCACCAGTAAAAACAATAACAATGTCGGAATTCCAAATCTGGTTTGCCTGCTGGCTACAAGGCTCACAAACAAAAGAATTGAACCGATAAGTATTATATTGTCAATTGTGAACCTCATAAAATATATCTGGTAAGGATATAGTTCTATAATGGTAAAGTGAAAAGCCTGTTAAAAGTTCAAACAAGGTCTGTTTTTACTTATAATTTAAAATAAAGCTTAAGTACTTAAAATTGTGATTAATGTTTTCATGCCATTTCCCTGGAGTAACAGGTTATACATTCGGAACAGGAAAGAAGCCTTCTGTTGCTGTCCGTGTTGTTGGAGCAGTAATCGTACCAATGGGTTGATAAATGGCTTTAAAATCGCCCGTATAGCGTTTATAATGCAATATTAAGCTGTCCGGTATCCTGCAATTATCTTTAGAATCAAGTTGCAATTGATAAATACGCCCATACCAGACTGTATTGAAATATTCCTGGCTACCTGGCAGATAAATATGAGTTTACAATTTCTATTGATTCTTCAACTTCTTCCAGTGAGCCCAGTCCGAGTGTGATAATATCATTGTCTTTAATATTATCAAGAGCAAATTCCAGACCCTCTTTCGGAGGAATCCTACCAGCTGCAAGGGTTTTCATAACAATAAATTGCCTGGCTGTATTTTTTATGAGTTCTGTCCTCTCCTTAACCGTTTCATTTCCATCATACCCGGGGTATACAAATCCAAGCAGATTCATCGGATACAGGTAAACATCGATATTATACTTCTTTTCACATAATTCCACTGTAGAATTCTTATGAGTTGAGATCCCTGCCAGTAATCCGGCTGCATGGATTTCATCCACCAAAGCCTGGAGACCTTTTATTTCGCCTCCGGACCCAGGTCTGTCGACAAATTGTGAATGAATTACACAAATATCAGAACCATTATTTATAAGATATTTCAGCTTTAACTGATGGCTTTTCATTTGTGACGTTTCATCAATCCGTGTTGTTCCGATCAGGTTAATACTGTTCTCATTTTTCAGGTCAGTAATTATACCCAGGATTCTTTCATTCGCACAGGTCTCAATTGAATTAACTCCTTTGGCTATACATAACTGAAGCACATTTCTGATATAGTCATCAGTAAATCTTTTTTTATATTCCAAATCGCGAGCAGCACTAAAATGTGAATGACCGTAGAAGGCATTCGTACCAGCTATAATTTTAGAATAATCCTTCTTTCCTATTTTTATTTTTTCCATCTGAATTATTAATAAAAAATTATCAGAAGTCAATAAATAATATCAAATCCCTAAAGGTAATGGACCTGATCTCCGCAATCATACAGGTATCAAACTTTGGCATTGGGAATATTCGTCAAGATACAAAACTTCCTTTATGATTAAAGATGTTCTGGCTTTTTTAATGACCTGGCTGATGGGATGCGATTTTGAGACACTATTTCAGACTGGTGCCCGACTTTACATGACGAAAGCACTTCTCCCCGCCTGGTGAAAGGGATGGATGTTTTTCCTCTGTTAATGTTTTATTTTCAGGTCATATGGGCCTGATAATTATCGGGTTCACCATGAATTATCATTGCTCAGTTTGATAAATTATTGACATGGCTAGCTTCATCATGTAATACAAAATTCTGTTTTAGAACTAATAGGATGGTTGTACCTACACCAACCTTACTATCAACAGAAACTTCACAATCAATTGCCTTTGCCAGATCACGAATGAGGTGCAAACCTAATCCGGAATTGATACCAACTACTTCCTTATCGCTATACAAAGCCTTGAAATTTTCCAGAACAGCGCCCTGACTGTTATCGGTAATTGATAAAAATGTTTGATTGTTTTCCTGCCATGCTTTCCAGATAATGGCTGGTTTATAATCATTGGCGGGAGTTGCCTGCTGCAATGCTATGTAGTCTGAAGCTTTTATGGCATTTCCGGTTAGGTTTCTGATGATTGTTTTCAGATAATTCTCATCGGTGTTAATAATAAGGTTATCGGGATTCAGAAATATGATTTTCACCTTTTCTTCACTTAAAAAATGAGTTTTAATGTCTTCAAATAATGAGTTCAATACAACATTTTTGTGTTGCGGTTTAAAAATCCCCATTTGGCTTTTACTCCATTGCAAAATATCTTCCATAGAGGTTAAAAGGTTTTCAGCACCGTTTATTGTTTTTTCCTGCATTCGTCTGATGCTTTCTTCAGTAAGCATTTCGGGACTTTCTTTTTGAAGATGAAGAAACAAAACAAGGTTTGAAACAGGTCCACGTAAATCATGACTTAAGATACTGAAAAATTGAGCTTTGGCTTTATTTGCCTGGTCTAATTCGGAATTTAAGAGTTGTAATTTTAGATTATTTCTTTTACGATTGCGACTTTGGTAAGAAAACAATCCTCCAATGATTCCGAGTAGTGCTAATCCGGTGATGAGAAACCATTTTTGTCTTTCTTTAACTTGTATTGAGAGTTTATAAATCTGGATTTCTTTATCACGAAGTTCAATGGCTCGTTTATCTTCAAGGTTTTTGATGCTTTCCTTGTTTTCAGAGTTAAATATTGAATCTTTGTAAACTACAGACAATTCGTAAGAATTGAGTGCGTCTTTATAATTACCCTGAAGTTTTTGAATTTCGGCTATTTGTTTGTAATTTGTAGCGGCTTCATAAATTTCTCCAAGTTTTTTTGAAAGGTTGACGGATTCTGTAAAATTGTATAATGCTTTTTTTAATAATATATTTTTTTTAGTTTGCATCGTTACAGATTTAGCCTTTTCAAGAAATATATCACCGATAAGACCAAAATTTTTAATTAACCCTGTTTTATTTCCGATTTCTCTGCTCAGGTTTAATGATTCATTGCAGAATTCCAAACTTTTATCATACTCCTTTAAATTAAAATAAGTCAACCCCATTGAATATAAGTTTATTGCTTTACTGTTTTTTTGTCCAATTTCATCAGCGAGCTTTATTGCTTTTAAATAATAATCAATGGCTTTTTTACTTTCATTAAGGTTTGTATAACAAGTTCCTAAATTTCCTAAATTCCTGATCTGGTATGATTTTACCCCTGTTTTTTCATTGATCGCTAATGCCTTTTCAAAATATATTATTGCCTGTTTATACTCTTTCAGGTCTAAATAAACTAATCCAATATTAGATAAAACAATTGCTTGCCCTTTTAGATCACTTATTTCTTCTCGAATTTTTAAAGATTTATTGCTGTATTCCAATGATTTAGGATAATTGTTTTGATAATAATTAACCATTCCTATCCCACCTAAAATTTGACCTATTCTTTTTTTATTCGTAGCCACTTTTAAGGCAATTTCAAAGTTTAGGAGTGAATTTTTATAATCAGAATCCACACATAGGTTTTCTCCAATGCATTGATAAGAAGTTGCAATTCCGGGTACCCAATTTAATTTTTTTGAAAGGGATAATGCTTGTTTTGCATATTTAATGCCTTCGTTTGGATAGAGTTTGGGATAACTAAAAGCAAGTTCATTCAACAAATTCACTTTTAATGTATCTTCTAGCATCTTAGGTAACTCCATTAAAAGCGAATCAATGTATGCCTGCCCTTCTTTCTTTTGTGAATATGAAAGTGAAGAAATAAGAAGAAAAAAAACCAGTGCCTTAGTTTTCATAATAGCACATTTATATTGGCTTTATAACTTCTCCCAACAGGAATAGAAGCACCACTGTTTAATTCTATTTCCTGTGTGCTTATTTTCTGAATATACTGTTTTTGGACAGCAAAGCTTTTATGAATTCGAATGAAGGAATTGAATTTGTCGTTTTGCAGAATTTCCCCAAGGTTAGTCAAAACACAATGACGTTTACTTTCAGTCACTAAAATCGTGTAATTTTTGAGTGCTTCCAAATATAAAATTTCGTGCATTTTAACTTTTATCTGGTCATAACCAGACTTTACATATACAGCATCACCTCCAATTGAAGCATCAAATAGACTTGCTTTTTTTCGTACTTCCATAAACTCTTCAACACGTTTCATCATATGTTCAAAACGAACAAAATTGAATGGTTTTACTAAAAAATCTAAAGTTTGTAACTCATATGTTTCAGCAGCGTTTTCCGGATGAGAAGAAATAAAAACACATACAGGAATAGTTAGCGCTTTCTGTCGCAATTCAATCCCTGAAGCACTCTGAAGTTGAATATCTAAAAATGCGATGGATACAGAATTACTTTCCAAAAATAAAAGCGCTTTTTCGGCTGTTTCAAAAACGCCAACAATTTTAAGTGAAAGGAACCTTTTGGCATATGCAAGAACTGAAAGTCTGTCTATCTCGTCATCATCCACAATTATGCAGTCAAACTGTTTCATTTTAATAAAATAATTTCTTATGTGACATTTTTATTGAAAAACGGTTGTTGGTGTATTTAAAATGTCGTTTGTCCTTTTGCAGTTGTTGGCACTTAAAAGATAAACAACCTTTGTCCTAGCAATAACAATAATTAACTCAATTTGTTATGAAAAGACTAAATTTATTACTCACTATCACGATTTTAGGTCTGTTTTCATCTTGTTCTAAAAGGGATGAATCGCCAACACCGGGGTTAAAAGATATTTATACTACTGGTTTCCAATTTAACGGTACAAACTATGTCGCAAAATATTGGAAGAATAATGTTGCAACCAATTTGTCTGATGGAACTAAATATGAGGTTGCCCAATCAATAGTTGTTGTTGGAGAAGATGTTTATGTTGCAGGTTATGAAACTAATGCCACTCTTATCACTATAGCTAAATACTGGAAAAACAATGTGGAGACTAACTTATCAGATGGCACTAGAGAAGCACACGCACTTTCAATAGCTGTTTCAGGATCAGATATTTATGTAGCCGGGGATGAGTATAATGGAAAGTTTGAAGTAGCAATCCTGTGGAAAAATGGCATTGCAACCAATTTGTCTGACGGAACCAAAAACGCGTTTGCCAAATCAGTAGTTGTTGTGGGTTCTAATGTGTATGTTGCTGGATATGAATATAACGGGAAATTTTATGTGGCAAAATACTGGAAAAATGGTATTGCAACCAACTTGTCGGATGGGACTAATGCAGCTTTTGCCAAATCAATAGCTGTATCAGAAAATGATGTGTATGTTGCTGGTTATGAAGATACCGGATCACATTATGTTGCAAAATACTGGAAAAACGGTGTCGCAAACTACCTGTCTGACGGGACTAAAGAGGCTGAAGCGCAATCTATAGTAGTTGTTGGAAATGATGTGTATGTAGCTGGTTACGAAGGAGAAGGGAAGAATCTTGTTGCGAAATACTGGAAAAACGGTAAAGCTACCGCTTTATCTGATGGAACAAAAGACACTTATGGCCTGTCAATAACAGTGTTGGGAACTGATATATATGTAGCTGGCTATGAATATTCAGGTACGAAAGAAGTAGCTAAATTCTGGAAAAATGGTGTTTCTACCAGCATTGTTACCGATGCCAGTTTATCTTCTGTTTCAACTTCAATTTTTGTAAAATAATTTTTAAAAAGTGACTAAAATTCAGAGAAATTTTTACGATCACAATCATTGTTAACAATTTAAAATGTATAGAGATGAATAGAAATAAATTTGTCAGGACAATATCTTCTGCACTAGTATTGATTCCGTTATCGGGTTATACTCAAATTAAACAAGCTATGGCAGGAAAAAATAAAGGTTTTAAAATTGAGGCAGGAGAAAGCCGTATTCATGGTCATATAAAACTAAAAGGCGTTAACGAAAACATTATGGATATTAAAATATCCGGCAGTGATAATGACGGTGGTTTTACAATGTTTGAACAAACATCTTTATCACCCGGACGTGGAACGCCATTACACGTTCATCATTTTCAAAACGAAGTTTTTTATGTTATTGAGGGAGCTTACTATTTTCAGGTAGGAGAAGATAAATACCATCTTTCCACCGGAGACAGTATTTTTCTGCCTATGAAAATACCACATGCCTGGACACAAATTAGTGAAAAAGGGAAAATGACTGTAACCTTTCAGCCAGCCGGCAAAATGGAAGAGTTTTTTGTAACGATGGCTGCATTGGAAAAGGAGCCTACTAAAGAGCAGATAGCAAAAATTTTTGCTGATAACGAAATGCAGGTTGTCGGACCTTCATTAAAAGTTGAATAAATGGATTTGAAATAAAATAAGAAATAACATGAAAAAACCGGCAACAATTTTAATTATAATAATCATGCTTTTTTCCTCTGGTTACATAAAAAACACAGAAGATGTAAACGATAGTCAACCGGTTATTGAGAAAGCCAGTCAGGGAACTCAAGCAACGACCAATAAGGGTTATTTGATGAAAGCAACTATCGATGGAAAGCTTTGGCAATCTACATCTATGGCCTCTGTTGAAGCATCGGGCAGAATTGTTGGCTACTTTAATGGTCAATATATTGGTCTTCCATACAACAAAAGCTATTTAGTTACCGGGAAAAAGATAACAATTGGTCAGAATGAAGCCGCCGATCTTTTCTTAAAAGATGGCTGCTCTTATACGATAACCAAGGGCCAAATGGAAATTACAAAAGTGGCTGATAATTGGGCAGAAGGATCTTTCAATTTTACTGCTGTTTGCAGTAGCTCTGACAAAACGGTAAAAATTACTGATGGTTTTTTTAAAATTCAGATTTTAAAAAATTAGTAATCTAAAACAAATTAAAATGAAAAAATATTTAAAGACACTACCAGGTACAATGGTATTACTTGGAATTTTAGTTGGTTGCAGTAAGGATGATAACACCAGTAATACAGGTTTAATAATAGGTGATAGTTTTGGTGGCGGTAAGATAGCATACATTTTGCAACCAGGTGACATAGGTTACAATGCGAAAATACAACATGGTATAATAGCTGCCCCAAACGACCAAAGTTCAAGTATGTTTTGGTATTTGGGAAACACAGTAACAGGAGCAACTGAAACTGCAATTGGCACAGGATATAATAATACAAAAATCATTGTAGCTAAGCAAGGTGCGGGGCTTTATGCAGCCAAACTATGTTCAGATCTGGAGTTAGGAGGCTATAATGATTGGTTTTTGCCTAGCAAGGAGGAATTAAATAAACTCTTTATAAATAAAACACTGATAGGAGGTGGTTTTTCAAACGGATCTTATTGGAGTTCTACCGAAAATAGCTCTTCAGACGCAATAGATCAGGAGTTTGATACTGGCAAATATACAGGTGCGCACCCAAAAACAAATGTATATAACGTACGTGCTATTCGCTATTTCTAATGGATAATAAGAAAGCAGGTAAATGTCAAAATAATTTCAGAAAAATGAAAAAATACACATTTTTAATTTCGATACTCTTTTTGGCAACAATGCTAATAGTTAATTGTAGTAAAAACGATTCCGCTGCAAAGGACTACTCAGCATCCATAAAAGACAAAACCTGGTGGGGATCTTTAGCTTATACCGGTAAAGATGCAGAATACTACTCTGTACATTTTAATGCGGACAATAGTTTACTGTGGAGCCAGCTGTCTGGTGATTATAGCGGTCATTGGGCAGTAACTGACAAAACCATTACTATGACTTTTGATATAAACTCAGCACAAATAAAAGCTGATATTACTGATAATGACAGACTATCAAATATTACTGATAATACGGAGTTTTATGAAATTATTACCGGGGCGATTATTGCCAACCCAGGTATTATATTGGACAATACCGAATGGATTGGTGTATTATATAATAAAACCAGCAGTACCAGTCAAACACTCCAATTTAGTTTTATGCAGGATTTAAAAGTTGAAATTAAAGTCGGGATTTACAGCAGAGGAATATTTAGCTATAAGAGGTCTGCATCAGGCGCAGTAATAAAAGATGGAAAGGGAATGTTTTGTATTGTTACTTCAGGAAATGAAATGAAAGGTAGTGATGCTTCTCCTACTCACCCATTTCAGGCTACTAAACAATAAATATTTGACATCGATCTTAATATTCATAAACTATGAGGAAAATTTTTATACCAATACTGCTAACTTTAGTATTAATGGGCATATTGCTGAGTTGTGGAAAGGATAAAACACCAACACCTATTCCTGTGAAGGCAAATTGTTTTATTAAAACTGCAGCCGTTTCTTCTTCAAGTTCAGGAAGCTCAGAGTATGTATTTGACAACAATGATAATCTGTCTTTAGTTAAAGAATTACCTTCAGGAAGGACTGTTAACATAGGTTCTAATACTGTTACCACTAACTATACCTATCTTGATCGTCCGGCATGGAACTCTATAAAATATGATGTCTCAGATATTACAGAAGAGCTTCCGGCCAAGGCATTGGTTTCAATTAATGACGGCCAGATTACAACAGTCAATTATGAAACATATTTCTTCTTTTATAATGACAAGGACCAGCTTATTAAGGTTGGACAGCAAACTGATAACATAAAAGGAGATTGGGAGTACGATTTGGATATCTACTATAATGACCAGGGCAATGTAACTGGCTTGCAATATAAATGGACAACTGGTCCTAACCAGATTATCCCTCCTGTAACTGTAACCGCTTACGATGATAAACCAAACCCTTATGCAGGAGTTAAAGCATGGCGATTTATGAGTGCAAACTGGAATAGTTCTGATCCGGCATCAATAATTATAGCTCTCAGCAATAACAATCCACTAGGCTTTTCCACTGGTTCCGGTTCTTCACTTTTTAAAAGGGAAATGGTTTATCAATATAATGATAAGGGGTTTCCTGTTGAAAGAAAAAACACCAACACAAATTCAGGTGGTCAATATACTTTTTTGGAAACATATTCTTACAACTGTAAATGAGAAATTTTTAACTTAAATCAATTAGTATGAACAAATTAATTATAATGGCAGTTATTTTTTCTGCTATGATCGCATCCTGCAAAAAGGATGAAGCACCAAAACAAACATGCAGAATTATTACAGCAACCCAGGTTATTTCAGGAATGAATTCTACATTCAATTTAACTTACAATTCAGAGGGAAAATTAAGCAGTATTACGGAAGGTAAACAAACATCGGTTTATGTTTACGGAGGTAACACAGTAATTGTCAATACTACCTCCGACGGATTATTCTATTCCAAGAGAATCATCACAATAAATACAAATGGCCTTGCATCTAACAGTAAGACGGAAAATGATATTACAGGTGCCGATTGGAACAATATCTCATATGAATACAATGGCACGGAAATAATTAAGTCCACATTCACCATCTCTTCCGGAGGTGCACCAACTATAGAAACTTATAAGTGGAGCGGAGGGAATATGGTTTCACTTACTTCTGGTTCAACTACTACTACATTAGAGTACTTCACAGACAAGCCCTCTCAATCAGGTGACTATTTTTATTTTACACAACTTATTGCGGGGTATAATGTTTTAAAAGCTAAAAATGCTTTAAAATCTATCTCAACCGGGGCTGACATCACAAATTTTGATTACAACTTTGATGCTGATGGAAAAATAATGTCGTTTGTCGGTACCGGGGGGTCATCATATACCCAAACCTATCAATATCAATGTAAATAGGGTTGTATGCAGCTTTAGTTGGTGTTCTTTGTTTTATGTGTTCCATGTTCCCTGACAAGGGATAAATACAAGTTTGGTAAAAATATGGTAATCTCTGAAGTTTACAATTCTGAATCCATCCTATTTATCCATGTTGAGAAATAATTCTTCGGATGGGTCATAAGCATCAATGGTTGTTATTAACTGATTCTTTGTATTCAAAAGGAAGCATGTCCCCGATACGCTGAACTGCCATTTCTCCATCCCATGTAATACCCAGGTTATCGAAATTCCCATCCTGGGTAAAGTAAACTCTGGGTTTAAGAAAAACAATATTAGTCCAGCCCGTGAAATACAATTGCAGGTTTTCAGTGTATTTCAGAAATTTTCTGTACCTGTTATAAGAATCCGGGCTATGAGTATCTTCAGTAGTTACAATATCTTCGGAGCTGAAATACTTATTATCTGAATTTTTAACCGTGTATCCGGCATTCTGCAGGTCATCTGCCCATAGTGTTCTGAAAAAGTGCATTCTCGACCCGATATAAGCGTTTCTTCTTCTGGTTTCATATAACTGATCAGATAACTGTTTATTTGTTTCATCACTCATTAAATCTACATTGAAAATAATACTCCCCTTATAAAAGAAGGACTTGTTTTTTTTATAATACTCAAATTTATCCAGATAATAAGTGATTTTATAACCAAGTGCCCTGTTGTTAATGAGAAGCGGCTTTGAAGCAAATGCTTTAAGAGTATCCTCACAGGAGTCATAGTTAAAGGTTATATCGCTTTCATTTACAATGTCACAATTCCGTGCGTTGAATGATATTCCAAGAAATTCATCTTTAAACAATTTCAAATATTCTTTTCTTTTCCTGACAAGAGGTTTGGAAGTGATGATAACTTCCTTTAGTTCGTATACCTTTGGTGTAAGATAAATAATCAATGGTTTCTCAGTTGAAAAATCAGTCAGGGTAACGGAATAATATCCTATTGAACTTATAGTTAATGGCATTGAAGTATTTTTTGAGATAGCCAGCTCAAAATTTCCATTCTTATCTGCAAGAGTCCCGACAAATGTTCCGGCATAATAGATTGCAGCTGTACTTATTTTGCTATTGGTTCCTTTTTCCAAAACAGTTCCTTTAATAATCTGGTTATAAGCTACTAAATTGAAACCGGCAAACAGAAATATAAAAAAAATACTTCTCATGAATAATAAGTTATTTAACCTTGTAGCTTAATCTGTTTGACCCAATGAGGTTAGAAAAGGAAGTACCATTCACAATTATCATTGCAGTGCCTTTTACAAGGTTGTTTGGGTACTTAATTTTAACCCGACCCGATTCATCAATGAAAAGGTCATCTTTCCACAGGATTGTTGGCCTGAACTGATATTCAGGGATCAAAGTTACTTCCTCTTTTGTTGGTATGTAATATTCAACCTCTGACCGGAACAGTCTGATGAATTTTAAAAGCTCATCATCTGGTATGGATTCTTCATTGGGATCAACTACACCATTGATTCTGTTGCCTATTTTTGTCGTTATAAAAATAACTCCGCCATATGCGAGATCACCATATCTTACGAATCCTTCAAACCCCTTCAGAACAGTTACTGAAGCAATCTGGGATACAGGCATTTGGGCAATAGGGATATATGTTTTATCATAGATTGGCAAGTTGTCAACAACAAACAAAGCTGGATTTCCGGATGCTCCATTCAGCGGAGTACGTAAGATTACCTTCATTTCTTTTTTAAAAATCTTGTATGGGCTTAGCTTGTAAAGTATATCCTCAAAAGTATGAGCGGCTGGAAAGTCCTTGCTGTAAAGAGTATAAGCACCTGTATATTTCAATTGCTGAGCGTTCTTATCACCATATACTGCTGGCTTTTTCCTTTGCCCTTTTATTGTAACAGGCTCTATCATTATAGCACTATCCGGATTAAAAACTGGCATTTCATTATTCAGTGTAGTAAATTCAGGTTCGATATAAGAGGAATCCGTTTTAATCAACTTTGCACTATCTGAGTATTCATGGTTTTCAGGAAATTCAATTCCGACAGGATTGGAGTTTCGTGAAGCATCATCATCGGGGATGATCATAATTTGTCTTGCATTAATATCAAGGGAATCAAACGGGAAAACAGCTTCCCTGCTTTCATTCAATTTGAGGGCAATAACTCCTCCACCTTCAGGAGATAAAAGTTTAATCTCTGACCTGCCCTTCTTCTCTGGACCAGGATTTTTGATTTTCAGATGATCATAGTTGTCTGATCGTTTTACTTGTGAAATAAGTTCAGCTTCTTTCAGGGTATACTTTCGCCAGCCATAGGTCATCATCAAAAGATCGATTGATTTACTGTCAATGTTATTTAGTCCGATGCACCTTATGCGTGGCGGCAGGTTATTGTAAAACTCCCTGTCAAACAGGAAGGCTGACTCAATATCAGGAAAAGGGATCCCGTTGTGGAATCCTGATAATGAATCGATTATTGCTATGGAGACAATTGAATTCACTTTATTGCCTTTATCATCAGTTGTACTGATCGTCAATTCTGTCTCATTACCTGGTTTGGAAGTCTTGGGCGAAATTTCTACCTGAACATTCATTTTCTTATGCTCATTCAGAAAGATAAGCCTCTCAGCAACAGGATTTAATTCATTGTCATACAGTGTAACATAAGCGGTACCAGACGGTATTTCACCTGTTTTTATCCTTGCATTAAAAAGTGAATCCAGTTTAATTTCCCTGGAGAATACTAGAATATTATTCATCACAACTGTCAGAAAATACTCTTTACCTGCAGTTTCCCTCCCTTTAAGTATGATGTCAAGCAATCCATGACCGGCATTATTTACCCTCAATGAAACACCTGATTTCTCCGCATCAGGCAGAGGCCAGCTTATATTACCGAATTCCTCCTCTGCTGGTTTTGCATAATAAGTCTCACCCTGAACAGGAGTAAATTCCACAACTCCGGGCCCATGTGGACCTGATTTGAATTCAGTGATCTTTTCACCTTTCTGATTTGATATTATTCCGGTAACGCTTAAAGGTTTTCCCCCTGGCCCAACTGCATTGAATGCAAGCCTTTGCCTGACTCCGTAAATAAATGTCCCTCCTTCCGGAAGGAATCTCAGATCGGTTGCCGTTTGTAATTGCGAAACGCTGCTGTCATTATTGTGTTGGACAGGTCTGATCCTGTCGACCCTTACAGGGGTTTTAAAAGCAAATCCGGGATCATAATTCATCTGCCCGCTTGTGAATGCCAGAATGGAATAATCACCAACAGGAGTGATCTCCGGGACCTTAAGCCATCCGGATGCTGTTGAATAGCTTATTCTAAACCTTGCACTATCGATGGTAGCATGATCTGAATTCAGCAGCAGTGCGTATAGTGAAATGCTCTTTGTTTCGAATACTCCTGTCTGGCTGTCCCTGATATATGCCTTAAACCTGAT
>JGI20214J51088_10000731_pt1 | contig 22489 bp, 23 predicted proteins | sample WetSurMetagenome_FD_51088 | JGI IMG/M metagenome (IMG submission 51088) | reverse complement strand
TGATCGATCTATTATCCTTAGAAGAAAACACTTTATTTAGGCTAAAAAGAGAAGAATGTCCCCAAATGAGTTTTTGGTAAATTTAAACCGGACACTAGTGAAGTCCGCGCGGTTGGCTTGATTTTTTCGGCAAAAGTTATTATAGTAGGCTAATTGAATGTTATAATGCTTTTATGACTGATTTTATTAAAGAAATTTTGCGAGCAAAGCCAAAAACGGAAAAAGAATTGCTTGGTTTAAAAAGACAGGCAGCCAAAAATGACGGCCGGTCGATTTTGCGCAACTCGGAAGTTTCGGCGGAATATTTTAAATTGCTAGAACAGGGAAAAATCAAGGCTGACGAAAATTTAGAAAGATTATTGCGCAAGCGTTCGGTGCGCACGCTTTCCGGTGTGGCGCCGGTGGCGGTTTTGACCAAGCCTTGGAAATGTCCGGGGCATTGCGCTTTTTGTCCGACGGAAAAAAATGTGCCAAAAAGTTATTTGTCCAACGAGCCGGCGGTGATGCGGGCGATCCGCAATAAATATAATCCTTATGAGCAAGTGCGGGCGCGGCTTTTGACTTTGGTGGCAAACGGGCATCGTCCGGAGAAAATTGAATTAATTGTTATTGGCGGAACTTGGAGCGTTTTGCCGAAGGCTTATAAATACTGGTTTATCAAGGAATGTTTTCGCGCGGCTAACGAGCATAAGTTAAAAGTAAAAAGTAAAAAGTCAAAAGTGAAGGAAGAAAAAAATATTAATAATTTAAAAATAGATTTGAATAAAGAACAAAAAAAGAACGAGAGAGCGAAATATAAAATTGTCGGATTAACTTTGGAAACGCGGCCGGACTATATTAACGAAAAAGAATTAATCGAGATGCGCGAGCTGGGCGCGACCAGAGTTGAGCTTGGCGTGCAAGCGGTTGATGATAAAATTTTAAAATTAAATCAGCGCGGAAACACGGTTGCAGAAATCGCGCGCGCGACGGAATTATTAAAAAATTTCGGTTTCAAGGTTACTTATCACTTGATGCCAGGCTTGCCGGGAGCGACCGCCAAAAAAGATTTGGCGCTTTTTAAAAAATTATTTACTGACGAAAGATTTCAGCCTGATCAGATTAAATTTTATCCGACTGTGGTGACGCGTGGCAGCTTGCTATATAAGTGGTGGAAAGCCGGAAAATACAAACCGTATTCTGATAAAGTTTTACAGAATTTAATTATTGCTTGTAAAAAAGCTGTGCCTCGTTATGTCCGCATTATCCGCTTAATCCGCGATATTCCGGCCGAATCGATTGAGGCCGGCAACGCAATTACTAATTTGCGGCAGATAATGAAAAATAACGGTGCGCAATGCGAGTGCATCCGCTGCCGGGAATGCCATGATCAAAAAGCTGAAGAAAAAAATCTTAGATTAAATATCATTAAATATTCGGCGTCAGGTGCAACAGAATATTTTATTTCTTTTGATAGTTTGGATGGAAAAATTCTCTATGGTTTTTGTCGCCTCAGGCTGCCGCAATTACAAATTACAAAAGACGAATTACGAATTAATGATAGTACTTTTTTATTTTTAAATACCTCGGCGATAATTAGAGAGCTTCATGTTTATGGCGAGTTAGTTCCGGCCGGTGGCAAGAAAAAAACCCAGCACGCTGGTTTGGGCAAGCGTTTATTAATTGAGGCGGAAAAAATCGCCAAGAAAAATAAATTTAAAGAGATTGTCGTGATCTCCGGCGTCGGTGCGCGAAAATATTATAAAAAATTAGATTACAAAATCAAACAAACTTATTTGATAAAAAAATTAAAATAAAAGCTGCCGGCTTCTTGAAAGAACGGCAGTTTTTATTTTTGTGGTATAATATAATTATGAAATCGATAATTTTTCCGCGCGACGAACAAGCGCATGACAAAATAATCGAGTGGTGGTATTGGAACGGCCACCTCAAAGGCGAAGACGGCAATCAATATGCTTTTATGGATTGTCTTTTTAAGGTTAAGCCCAACAAAGTGAAATTGCCGTTCTTTAAAGTGCCTTTGGCCAAGGCGTATTTTTCTCATTCCATCGTTTCCGATATTAAGAAGCAAAAGTTTTATCCGACCGTTGATTATATTTCTTTGGTTTCGGGCGATAGTTTTAAAAAACCTTTTCTTTTTATCAACTATATTGATATAGATTTTCTTGACGGCTATACGGTTTCAACAATGGTAGAAATTGCGCCTTTCAAATATCGCTTGCGCGCGAAAAATTTTGATTTGATTCTTGAGGCAAAAAAAGATCCTTTTTTGGAAAACGGTAGCGGTTATTTGAGTATGGACAGCCGCAGTACTTATTATTATTCGCTCACCAACTTGAAAACAAGCGGCGTGATCAGAATTGACGGCAAGGAAATTAAAGTTGAAGGCAAGTCTTGGATGGATCATCAATGGGCGGATGCTCCGTATTCAAAAGACAAATGGAATTGGTTTTCTATTCAGCTTGACGATAATATAGAGATAGTCTGCTTTGAACTTTTTACGCAAAACAAAAGATTTGCGCTAGCCGGCGTTTCTTACTCTAACGGCAAGAGCGAACATTTTCGCGCCGTTAATTTTTTGCCGCAAGGCAAGGAGTGGGTCAGTCCAAAAACCCGCGCACGTTATCCGCTTTCGTGGCTAATCGAAATTCCGGAGAAAAAAATAAAATTGCAAGTTGAGCCGCTGATAAAAAATCAGGAGATGGTTTTTGGCACGCTGAATTATTGGGAAGGGCCGCTTGCTGTTCGCGGCAGTTTTAGCGGGAGAAAAGTGACGGGTCAGGGGTTTTTAGAGCTAGTCGGCCGGCCTTCACAATACAAGTCGTATAATTTTTTTAAAGAAAGTCTGGAAAAAACTTTGAAAAATTTACAGAAGAGATTTAAATGACAATTCCCCTCTCGGGAGGGGTGGCCGCGCCTCGCGGATAGGGTGGGCTTGTTCCTGACATTTTTTTATTATGAATTTATTTTCAATATTAATTATCATCGCCGGACTTTGTTTATTTGAAACAATTTCCAGTATTGACAACGCGATAGTTAACGCCGAAGTGCTTTCGACCATGAGCAAAAAAGCTCGTCGGTGGTTTTTGTTTTGGGGGCTTTTGTTTGCCGTTTTTGTGGTGCGCGGGCTCTTGCCATTGCTGATCATTTGGGCGGTGAATCCGACACTGGGTCTAATCGGGGCTTTTACCGCGGCGTTCTCCAGCGATCCTTCTGTTAAAGATGCAATTGAATCTTCGGCGCCAATTTTATTGGTTGGCGGCGGCGTGTTTTTAATTTTTCTTTTTTTTCATTGGCTTTTTCTGGAAACAAAAAATTACGGCCTTAAAGTCGAGCGTTATATAGAAAGCAATGGCGTCTGGTTTTTTGCTATCGTTTCCGTTCTTTTGGCGGTAATCGTTTGGTTTGCTATGAAACAGAGCTCAATGATGGCTTTCGGCGCCGTAGTCGGCTCAAGTGCTTTTTTTATCACGCATGGCTTCAAGCAGAATGCCGAAGAAAGCGAGAAAAAATTATCGCGCAGCGGCTTGTCTGATTTAAGCAAAATTATGTTTTTGGAAATAATCGACGCTACTTTTTCCATCGACGGCGTCTTGGGCGCTTTTGCCTTTACTCTTTCCGTGCCCTTGATAATTTTAGGCAACGGCCTGGGCGCTTTTATTGTTCGAGACCTTACTATCAGGGGTGCAGATAAAATTAAAAAATATAAGTATCTTAAAAATGGAGCGATGTATTCGATTTTCTTTTTAGGAATAATCATGTTAGCTGATGCTTTTGGTGCGCACGTTCCCGGTTTTTTGTCTCCCCTCATGACTTTTGCCATAATCGGTTATTTTTTCTGGAAGTCTTTGGCGGAAATTAAAAAACAAGCAGCGTAAAACCGGCAATTATCAATAAAAAAATAGACCGCCACTTTGTTTAAGCAAAGTATAGCGGTCTTTTTATTTGTGGTCGTTATTTTTTTGTTATCGACTTTCTCGAATGAGAGAATATTTCCTTAAAGCCAAAAAAGAAAATTAAAGCGGTGAAGATAATTATTAAAAAGGGAAAAACATTGTCAAAATCAACATTACTAAAATTCATACAACTTCCTTTGCTGACGGTGGATAGCTATTTACAACCAATTAATAATAGCAATCGCCTCCTTTTTTTTCTCAGCCAGAGCCAAGATTAAAAATAATTTAATTAAATGATAATTTTCTTTAATGAAATCGGGCGAAATTTCTGATGCCAAAAAGGCATCTTTAGAGAAAGAAAAGAAAAAATGGCCACTTCCAGTCTTAGCTATTGTTTTTTTATTGCCCCTTCCACTCCCAATAGCCATGATTTTTGTTTTTTTGGAGAAAATTTTCTTCAAAATTTCTCTAAGTTTTTTATCAGGAATTAATTCCATGACGAGCGCAGAGGCAACCCTTTCTTTGAGATTTTTTAGGCTTACGATGTGTATTTCACACATCGATTTTTTACCCTCTTCTTTTGGGCGGGGCTTGATTGAGGGAAAGAATGTGGCAGTTATGGGAAAAATATGATTTTTGGTATGAGCCGGGATTTGGTCGGTAAACATTTTTTAAACCTTTCCTTGGTTTTTAAGGTGATTTTGTTAACTAGTTTTTAAAGAACATTGTTAAAATATAAACTAAAAAGATTGTTTTGTCAAGAAAAATTTGTTTTTTGACAAAAAACCCCTGAAAAGATAAGATTATTACATAAATATTTTAAATAAGATTTATGATTTAAGGCCATCGCGATTAGTTTGATTAATTAAAATTTTATTTAATTTATTTCTTATGTTTCAATACATTGATTTAAAAAAACAAGACCAGGAGGTTTACGAAATTTTGCAGAAGGAAACAAGGCGCCAGGAAGAAGAACTGGAAATGATTGCCTCGGAAAATTATGTCTCGCCGGCGGTTTTGGAGGCGATGGGTTCGGTTTTGACCAATAAATATTCTGAGGGTTATCCGGCGCATCGCTATTACGGCGGCAATCAAGTAATTGATGAGGTGGAAAATATCGCGATTGAGCGGGCGAAGAAACTTTTTAACGCCGAACATGTTAATGTTCAGCCGTTGTCAGGTTCGCCGGCTAATGCGGCTGTCTATTTTGCGTTTTTGCAGCCCGGCGATAAAGTTTTAGGCTTAAGACTTGACCATGGCGGACATTTGTCGCACGGCCATCCGGTAAATTTTTCCGGACTTTTATATAATTTTGTGCAATACGGCGTTGAGGCGGAAAGCGGATATATAGATATGAAGGCGGTGCGCGAAATGGCTTTAAAGGAAAAACCGAAAATGATCGTCGTGGGTGCAAGCGCTTATTCGCGCGAAATTGATTGGGCGGAATTTAAAAAAATCGCCGACGAGGTTGGGGCTTATACTTTTGCCGATATTGCCCATACAGCCGGTTTGATTGCCGCCGGATTAATGAATAATCCAGTGCCAATTTTTGATGTGGTAACGACTACAACGCATAAAACTTTGCGCGGTCCCAGAGGTGCAATAATTATGTGTAAGGAAAAATTCGCTAAGCAAATCGATAAAGCGGTTTTTCCCGGCATGCAAGGCGGTCCGCATGATCATATTACCGCGGCCAAGGCGGTGGCTTTTGGCGAAGCTTTGCGACCGGAATTTAAAGAATATTCCAAACAAGTTATCGCTAATGCTAAATTGTTGGCTGAAGAATTTATCAAGCGCGGGTATCGAGTTATTTCCGGCGGCACTGATAATCATTTGATGGTCGTCGATATGACTAGTAAAAATTTAAATGGCCGCGAAGCTGAAGAAGTTTTGAATAAAATCGGCATTTCCGTTTCCCGCTCCACGATTCCTAACGACCCCAACCCGCCGATGAAACCGTCCGGCGTCCGTTTTGGCACACCGGCTTTAACCACCCGCGGTATGAAAGAAGCGGAAATAAAATTAATCGCGGAATTTATCGATCAAGCAATAATAAATCGCGTTGATGAAAATAAATTAGCCGAATTAAAGCTGGAAGTTAAAAAACTCTGCGGAAAATTCCCACTACCGACAAAATAAAAAGGAGAGAACGGTTTTTTGTTCTCCCCAGTTATCAGACTCTTGAGGCCGACATTAAGGTATTAGACATCAATGTGCCCAAATCAAGAATGTCGGGGTCAACGCATTAGAGGGTGGTATTTCATTTTTGGGCTCATTTGCAACTGGAATGTTGCAACTTCATAGCCTCCCACCTATGCTGTGCAGAAAATTGTCCCTCGTAGAGCCGGCGCAAGGGATTCGAACCCCCGCTATGCTCAGCCCAGACCGTTCTGATAATAAGTCAATTTAATCAAAATAAAACAATAAAGTCAATAACTTTTTCGAAGTCTTAAAATAAGAGTTGCTTACTAATCAATGCGCTGGTAATAAGTTTTGTTATCTGCTGCGTGCTACTTGCTACATGATAATTATCGACGGTAAAAAAATAGCTGACAAAATTAAGGACGAGATCGTCGCCGAGATTTTGTTGTGCAATAATAATGACATTTGCGCGCCTAAGCGTCCGATGCTGGCGATTATTTTAGTTGGCGACCGGCCGGATTCCGAGCTTTATGTGGCTTTAAAAGAAAGAGAAGCAAAGAAGGTTGGTGTGGACACGACTTTATACAAATTGCCCGCTACCGCTCCGGAAGCGGAATTGGAAGAGATGATTAAGTTTTTAAATAACGACGCGGCGACCGACGGTATTCTTTTACAATTGCCAATACCGGATAATTTCAATACCGATAAAATTATCGCGCTGATGAATCCAGCTAAGGACGTGGATCGTTTTCATCCGGAAAATTTAAAAAAGTTGATGGCAGGCGATGAAGAAATTTTGCCGCCGGTGGCGCAAGTGATTTTGGAAATTTTGGAAGATATAAAATATGATCCGGCTGGCAAATCCGCCTGTATCGTAGCTAATTCGGAAATTTTCGGCCTGACGCTGGCTAAAATTTTAGAATTGCACGGCGCTTTGACGAAAATCGTCTCGCCCGATGATGAAGACTTAGCCGAGCAAACCGCTAAGGCAGATATTTTGGTGACGGCCGTCGGCAAGCCGGATTTAATCACAGCTGAATTTATAAAAAAAGATGTGGTGATAATTGATATTGGTATCAGCAAAGAAGACGATAAAGTTCGCGGCGATGTAGATTCGGAGAGCGTTAAAGATAAAGCCGGTTATCTCACCCCAGTGCCGGGCGGTGTCGGCCCAATCACAATTGCGGCGGCATTAAAAAACACAGTTGAGATTTGGAAAAAGAAAAAATAATATATTCCCCTCCGCGGGAGGGGTGTCGAGCTCTGCGAGGCGGGGTGGGTAAAAATAAAATTAAATTTATGTCACGAGAAATTGAATCAGAATTCACTTTGGAATGGAGTAATGAGGCCACTCAATGCCGCCATTGCACCAGCTTTCGAGATGAGAATGGTGAAACTTATTGTTTGGAAGGAAAATGTGAAGTACCGCCGGACGCGCATTGCGATTTTTTTCAGTCCATCGATTAAGGAAATACGAATGAATACGAATACATACTAATATGACGAATGCTTGCTAAACACTCATTCGTCATATTAGTATGTATTCGTGGGTTAGTATTACGTTTATGTGGTATGTTTATATTCTTCAATGTGCCGACAAAACTTTATATACCGGAATTACGGTTGATTTGGCGCGTCGCCTCGAAGAACATAATTCTTCCCAGCTTGGCGCAAAATACACTCGCGCTCGCCGGCCGGTGAAAATGGTTTACTCCAAAAAATTCCGCAGCCGTTCCGCAGCTTCCAAGGCAGAATATCAGATTAAAAAATTATCCCGAGAGAATAAGTTGAAATTGATAAAAAACTAATTTTACTGATATTTGTCCGGCTTGCAGGAAGCCGGTTTTTTTTATAGTATGAGCATATGACTAATCACCCCCAACCCCTCCTTGAAAATGAGGGGAACAAAAAGAAACAGCAAGCCAATGAATTATTGAAGATCCACTATGGTTTCGATAAATTCCGGCCGGGACAAGAACAAGCGATCGATGCCATTTTGGCTGGGCGCGATGTTTTAGTTGTGATGCCGACTGGCGGCGGTAAATCTTTGATTTATCAGTTGCCGGCTTTAGTGTTGGATGGCGCTACGATTGTTGTTTCGCCCTTGATCGCTTTAATGAAAGATCAAGTTGATGCCATGAATCGAATTGGCGTACCAGCGACTTTTATCAATTCTGTCATCTCGCCGGATGAGGCGCGCGAACGATTAGCTGGCGTCAAACAGGGATTTTATAAATTGTTATATATCGCGCCGGAGCGTTTTTATAATGAAGAATTCGTGGCCGCGCTGGCCGGCTTGAATGTTTCGCTTTTTGCTGTGGACGAGGCGCATTGCATTTCGCAATGGGGCCATGATTTTCGGCCAGCCTACATGCGCCTAAAAAGAGCGGTTGATCTCTGTGGTCGCCCGCCGATCGCCGCTTTGACTGCCACGGCCACGCCGGAAGTCAAAGAAGATATTGTGAAGCAACTAGAAATGACCGATCCGGCCAAAGTGATCACTGGTTTTGCCCGGCCTAATTTACAATTCGGCGTAGTGAAAGCGCCGGACGCGCAAAAATTATCTTTGATTGCTGATGCCGTGGAAAGTGTTGAAGGTTGTGGCATTGTTTATACCGGCACGCGCGCCAAGGCCGAAGAAATAACCGATTTATTACTAGAACACGGGATTGAGGCGGTTTTTTATCATGCTGGCATGGATCCGGAAAGCCGGTCTTGGACGCAGGAGAATTTTTTGAAAGGAAAAACTAAGGTGATTGTTGCCACTAACGCTTTTGGTCTGGGCATTGATAAAAAAGACGTGCGCTTTGTCATTCACCACGACATGCCAGGCACAATTGAAGCGTATTATCAGGAAGCCGGTCGCGCCGGCCGCGATGGCCAGCCGTCTTTATGTCTTTTGTTTTTTGCCCCCAAGGATAGATTTTTGCGCGAGTTTTTTATCAAGGGCGATAATCCAACGCCGGAAATGGTAATGGATGTTTATGAAATTTTAACTAATTATGAAACCGATCGAGTCTTTACGACTTATGCGGAATTGAAAGAAAATTTATCTGACGACGCGCCGGACATGGCAGTTGGTACTTGCTTGAAAATTTTGGAGCGCGAGGGATTGATTTCCCGTTCCAGCGAAAAAACCAGCCCGGCTTTTTTGCGCCTCGTTAATAATTTTCAAATGACTTTGGATTTTGTTTCCAGGCAAGCCAAGAAACAATTAGAAATTTTAAATAAACTCAATACTCGTTTTCCTGAAGAATTAATTAATGGCTGGGAATTTGATTTGGAAGAAGTGGCCGGCATTATTGAAGTCGGGCGCGAAGCCTTAGTGCGTTCAATTAATTCTTGGAAAAAAGCCGAACTGGCTGAATACACGCCGCCTAAACGTGGTACGGAAATTAGAATTTTAAAGCGCTTGCCTAGGCCCGAAGTTAAAATTGATTTTTCTGCTTTGCGCGAAAAAGCCCAACGAGCCTATAAAAAATTGGACGAGATGGAAGATTATGTTTATACTTTTGGCTGTCGTCCGCAATATATTATGAATTATTTCGGCGAATATGATGTTGAGCCGTGCGGCAAATGTGATAACTGTCTTTCGGGCAATGAAAAATTACAAATTAAAAATGAAAAATTTTATAATAACGAAGAAAAAAAAGATTCCCCTCCTTGGAGTGGTGGTGCGTCACTTACGCGACAGGGTGGGTTTGTAAAGCGGGAAAAAATTTCTGAAGCTAATTTTGAAGATATTAAAGTTGAGAAAAAAACTTTGAATACTAAATTGACCCAACTGGAAACCCTGGATTTATTTAACAAAAATTACGATCCAGCCGGAATTGCCGGCGCGCGCGGCTTTACCGTCGGCACAATTTATAGCCATCTGGAATTTTTAGTTGAAAAAAAATTGATAAGAAATATAGATAAATTAGTACACACCAAAAAGCAAGAAAAAATAATCGCGGCCATCAAAAAAGTCGGCGCGGAAAAATTAACGCCGATCAAAGACGAATTAGGCGACGATTATTCTTGGGAAGAGATAAAAATCGTCCGCGCGAAATTTAAAACATATGGCACTTAATAAAAAATCCGAGGCAAAACACCCCGGCTTTTTTAAATAGAAAAATTTTATTTTTTAATGTAATCCTCTAGCTTGATCGATAATAATTTTGACACGCCGTTTTCCTGCATCGTCACGCCGTAGAGGACGCTGGCGCGATGCATGGGCGCGCGGTTATGGGTGATGACGATGAATTGAGTTTTAGAGGAGAGGTCTTCCAAAATTTTTGCCAAGCGCTCAGAGTTTGATTCGTCCAAAGCCGCATCAACTTCATCAAGGAAGACGAACGGCGAAGGATTGGCGGAAATGATAGCGCAGATCAAGGCGATAGCGGTTAAGGCTTTTTCGCCGCCGGAAAGCATATTGATTGAGCCGATTTTTTTTCCCGGCGGGCAGGCCTGAATTTCAATGCCGGCTAAACCGGTGGCATTATACTTGGAAAGCCGTTTGATCTTTTCCTGTAATTCGTTTTGTTCGTCTTTCTTTTCCGGCGCCGCGCCATCGGCCGCTGCTACCTCGGCTTCATCTTCCAGTTTGATTATTTTGGCCGAGCCGCCGTTAAACAAAATTTTAAAATATTCTTCAAATTTTTGGCTAATTTCTTTGAATTCTTTATCGAATCTTTCCTTAATCTTGCCGTCCAATTCCCTAATTACTCCTTCCAGTGTGCCGATAGCGGTTTCTAAATCTGTTACTTGCTCATTAAGGAAATCGAACTTGGTTTTTGTTTCATTGAATTCTTTTTCCACTTCCGGATCAATGCCGCCGATCAAGCTTAATTGATTTTCCAATTGGCGGATTTTTATTTCCGCTTCCAAAGTATTCACTTCGCTCGCCGAGCGGTTTTCTTTGATCTCTTTTAAGTCAGAAAAACTTTTGCGGATCTCGTTTTCTAAATCTTCCAAACGAGTTTCATATTTAGCTGAATCGATTTTTAAGACGTTTAATTCGTTGGAAAAACGGTTGATTTCTTGCTGAAGATTTTGTCCTTCGCGCTGGAGGCGGAAGATTGCGGCGCGCTTGGCCTCCCGCTCGGCGTTGAAAGCGCTCATCTTTTCTTTAATATTTTTTATTTGCTCATCGATCGTGTTAAGCTCAACTTCGCACTTTGCTTTTTTATCTTTGGCATCCTCGCTGCCTTTTTTCTCGCCGGCATTTTTTATTTTGGCAGCCGTCGATTCCAATTCATTCTTTTGTCGGCGCAAATTTTCATTTAAGATGTTTATTTTTTCTTCTAAAGACTTGGCGGCCAATTCCGGTTCAGTGGCGCGGCCAAGCAATTCCTCTTTTTCGCGGGCTAGACCCAACAATTCCGTCTGAATTTCGCGCTGTTTAGCAAAAAAAGCCTCATTATCACTGCCGTCTGAGCTTAAATTTATCACTTCTGAAATTAGAGTTTTTAAACGTCCAAGCGAATTCTTTATTTTTTCAAGTTCGTTTTCTTCTTCCAATTTTTCCAACTCTATTTTAATTTCTCCCAAAAGCGAATTAATTTTTTTCTCATCCCGGGCGATTCCTTGCTTGGAACCGGAAAGTTCGCGCAAAGCTTTATTTAATTCCTCGGCCTTGAGATTGAGATTACGTTTTTCTTCACCGAGATTTTTAACCAGATTTTTTTTACCATCGAGTTCGTTTTTCAGATCACCGAGCGTAATTTCATTGCGGCCGATTTCTTGTTTTAATTCGCTTTCTCGGTTGACGAGCCAAGACAAATCAAAATTTCCCGAAGCTTCCAAGGCTAAGGATATTTCCGCATCCGCCGCGGCAATCTTTTTCAAAATATCTTCGCGCTGGCGCTGGGTTTGCGCCGCTTGCGCTGACAACCGGTCATATTCTTCACTTTCGCGGCTTTCTTCCATTTTGGCCAATTCCTCGTTCATCTTTCCCAGTTCTTCGGTTTTGGTGCGTAAGATTTCTTCTAAAGAGAGATATTTATTGTTATATTCGGAAAATTTATCATTCAAATTATGCCAGACAAATTTGAAATAATCAGCGCGGATATTTTTCAATTCAGTTTCAATCTCATCGCGCTGATGCAGTTTGTTGACTTGGCGAGTGAGGCTTTTTAAACGCGGCTCAATTTCCGCTAAAAGCATATTGGCTTGGCCGGAATTTTCGTAGCTCGCAATTAGCTTCGATAAAGACTGTTCACGTTTGATCTGGAATTGGCGCACGCCGGTCGCTTCATCAAAAAATTCTTTGCGCTCACTCGCGGTCGTTGCCAAAAATGATTCCACCATGCCTTGGCCGATGACGCTGTAAGTTTTCTGCCCGACATTGGCTTTGGCCAAAAGAATTTGGATATCCGCCAAGCGAACTTTAGCCTCGTTCAATAAATATTCGCTTTCGCCTGAGCGGTAAATACGGCGGGTAATGACAATCTGGGAAAAATCGATCGGCGCTTGACCGTCTTCATTGTTTAAAAAAAGCGAAACTTCGGCCATGCCCAATTGACCTTTGGACGAGGAGCCGGAAAAAATAACGTCTTCGCCGGTTTTCGCGCGAATGGTTTTCATACTTTGCTCGCCCAGAACCCAGCGCACCGCGTCAGCCGTGTTGGATTTGCCCGAACCATTCGGCCCCACGATTACCGTAATTCCCTTTTTTCCCTTATCCCCAGCCGGAAACACCAGAGTATTTTTATTGGCGAAGGACTTAAAGCCCTGAATATCAAGTTTTTCTAAATACATATTAAAAACAATTAAAAATTACAAATTACGAATTATAAATTCAATAGATTATAATTATACCTCAAATTTTTCACTGTTGCCAATAATGATTTTCAGGGTTAGTATTATTAATATAATTGGCTAAAAATTAATTTTTTACTTAAATGACCAAGCTTGTATTATTCGATGTAGATAAAACACTTATTAAAAGCTCAAAGGGGCACAGAGCAGCTTTTTCTGTTGCTTTCAAAGAGGTTTACGGGGTAAATGCCAGCATTGATATTATTCAACCTTCTGGAATGACGGATCAATAGATTATTTTTGAAGTTTTGAAAATCAAGGGATTAGATGAAGAAAAAATAAAATCAAAATTGGATTTATGCATGGAAAAAATGGTAGACGTGTTTAATAAAATGATTGGTAATGATGAAGTTATCATTTTGCCTGGAGTCAAAGAATTGTTGGAAAAACTTGAAGCTAATAACGTATTAATGGGTCTTGTTACTGGAAATCTTGAACCGATAGCGCGCGGCAAAATGAAAAAATTAAATATAGATCAATATTTTAAAGTCGGTGGATTCGGCAATGAACATATTGACCGAACCGAGTTGGTAAAAATAGCAATTAAAAAAGCCCAATCTAATTTTAATTTTATTTTTTCAAACAACGTTTATTTATTTGGCGATGCGCCACAAGACATGAAAGCTGCAAAAGAGTCCGGCATAATAGCAGTTGGAGTAACAACGGGAATATACTCGAAAAAACAGCTAGAAGACGCTGGTGCTAATGTGGTATTAGATAATCTTGTGAATACTAAGAGAATTATTGATTATATTTTATAATTTTGGAAAATTTGAAAATTAAAAATTATTTGAAAATTTAAAATTGAAAATTTCCAATGATTATTTCCATCTCCGGCGCGGAGGGCGCGGGTAAATCTACTATAGCGAAAAGGCTGGCTGAAAAATTGGGCTGGCCGCGTTATTATATTGGCGGCATCCGGCGGGAAAAAGCCCGTGAGCGCGGTTTGACGCTTGAAGAATACAATAAATTAGGCGAAACCGACCCATCAACGGATTTGGAAGTTGATGAATATCAGAAAGAATTGGGTGAGACGAAGGATAATTTTATAATTGAAGGCCGGACTTCTTGGCATTTTATTCCGCAGTCGTTCAAGATTTTTTTGGACGTGTCTTTTGAGGAAGGGGCAAAAAGGATTTTTGGCGCGCTTAAAGAAAGCGGCGAGCGCAATGAAGGAAAAAATTTGCAAACCGAAGCTGACGTTTTGGCGAGTTTAAAATCAAGACGCGAAAGCGATAAATTGCGCTACGCCAAATATTTTAATATCAACGTCTTCGATTGTAAAAATTACGATTTTGTTTTAGATACGACAAATTTAGATATTGACCAAGTTTTTGCTAAAATTCTAGAAGTTGTCGAAGCGCGAATAAAAAGCAGTAAAATTGCTTAATTTTATCTAATATTACATACTATGCGCTATACAATATAAGAATATTGACATTCTGCAATTTTTGTTCTAATATTGAGAAAGATTTAACAAAAGGCTATTTTAAATAGAATTTCTGGATTCTATTTTTTATATTAAAATAATTTATAATTAATAAATATATGGCTGAAGAAAAAGATATTACCGCTGACACTGAGGTTAAAGCGGAAGTTATAGCGAAGGACACTAAAGGTAAGGCTGCTAAACCAGAAGAATTAAAGCCGGGCATGACCATCCGTGTTTATCAGAAGATCAAAGAATTGAATTCCAAGGGTGAAGAAAAAGAGCGCTTGCAATTTTTTGACGGTATGATTATCGCTAAAAAGCACGGCACCGAAAAAGGCGCTTCGATTACCGTCCGCAAAATTTCCGAAGGCGTGGGCGTGGAAAAGATTTTCCCTTTGCATTCGCCGACCGTGGACAGAATCGTCATTAAAAAACAGGCGAAAGTTAGGCAATCAAAGTTGTATTATCTCCGCGGCGAGTACAAAAAGCGTTTGAAAGAAAAAGCATATTAGGATAAAATGGTTGTGTGGCGACACACAACCATTTTTAGAATAATGTAAAATTTATGAAGCCGTTAAGGAGGGAGAAAATCAAGTGGACGCCTTATTTGGCTTATGTTGTTGGGTTAATAACTAGCGATGGTTGTCTTTATAATGACGGTAGACATATCAGCATAACTTCCAAGGATGGGGATTTATTAAATACGGTTAAGGAAATATTGGGTCTTAAAGTAAAAATAGGCTACAAGACTTCTGGGTTTAGCGATAAAAAATATTTGCATTTGCAGTTTGGTGATGTAAAATTATACAAATGGCTCCAGCAAATAGGATTAACTCCGAAAAAATCGCGGACAATCGGCGATTTAAAAATTCCTGACAAATATTTTTTTGACTTTTTGCGAGGATTATTTGATGGCGATGGTTGTTTTTATTCGTATTGGGATAAAAGTTGGAAAAGCAGTTTTATGTTTTATGTTAATTTTTGTTCAGCCAGCAAAAAATTTTTAAAATGGCTAAGAAAAATGCTTTTTAAAAATGCGCAGGTTAGAGGATTTATAAAACCTGGCAATAAAGTTTTTATTTTGGAGTTTGCCAAAAGAGAAGGACTGAGAATCATTAAAGGTATGTATAGAAAGTCGAATGCTCCGTGTTTGGCCAGAAAAAAAGATAAAATTATTTGTGCTTTTAAAGAAGGAGAAATAAAAATACCAACTTTTTTTATTGCTAAAATTAAATAAAATTGGGGATGTGGTGAAATGGTACACACGTACGCTTGAGGTGCGTATGCCGTAAGGCTTGGAGGTTCAAGTCCTCTCATCCCCACCAACAATTTACGATTTTTTGATTGACGATTTTCGATTTGTTGATATTTAATTATTTTGGATATTTTTTCATGATCTGGTTCTATATAGTTGTTTTTATTTTCGGCCTCACTTTTGTCTATGCTTCGTGGCGGGCAGCGCCTTGGTTGCCGATGTATGGGCGCGATGTTAAGAGAGCGGTTGAGCTGGCGGAAATTAAAGCCGGAGATAAATTTTTTGACCTTGGCGCGGGCGACGGCCGGACGCTTTTTGCCGCTGTCGAACTTGGCGCACGGGCCGAGGGTTTTGAAATTTCCTTACTTCCCTATCTGATCGCTAAGTTTAAAATATTTTTCTCGAAAGAAAAAAATAAGCCAAAAATTAATTTTCGCGATTTTTGGAAAATAAATTTAGGCGAGGCGGATGTTGTATTTGTTTTTCTTATGCCGCGCATCATGGAAAAACTCAAAGAAAAAATGGAAAAAGAATTGAAATCTGGTGCCAGAATTATTTGCTACACCTGGCCGATGCCAGGCTGGAAGCCGGCAAAAATTGACGATATCCCCGGCAGTCCGAAAATACATTTATACATAAGATAATTTGATTTTTTTGCAAATCGAAAAGGGGCTTGTAGCTCAGCTGGTTAGAGCGTCCGGTTTACATCCGGCAGGTCAGGGGTTCAAATCCTCTCAGGCCCACCTGAACATAGAATTAATTATTGTCGTATTTTTTTGAACCTTCAATTTGGGAGAAAAAAATGAAAGAGAAGCTTAAAAATTTCATTTTGAATGTTGCCGTTGTGGTGTTGTTTGTCGGAGGAATGGCATTCGCGTGTTTTTGTTTTTTACTTCTTAGAATTAAAAAATTTTTTAATGACTGAAAATCATTAGAGGGATTGAGCGAACGATTTGCTTAACCCTCTTTTTTTATATAAAATAGAATCATGAAAATAATAACTAATTCTGAGCAGGAAACTTTTGAATTTGCCAAAAAATTGGCAAAAAAGGCGCGCGGCGGCGAGGTTTATGCCCTCTCCGGCGATTTAGGCGCGGGCAAAACAGTCTTCGCTCGCGGTTTTGCGGCCGGCCTTGGCATTAAACGCAATATCAACAGCCCAACTTTTGTTTTAATGAAAGTTTATCCAGTCAAAAAGCACAAAACCATTAAACATCTTTGTCATATCGACGCCTATCGTCTTAAATTCGCTCGCGATCTTGCTGCCATCGGCGCTCTGGATTATATTGGTAAAAAAGATTGTGTATGTCTGATCGAGTGGGCGGAAAAGATAAAAAAAATATTACCCAAAAAATTAAAACAAATAAAAATTAAGCATCAAAAAGAAAATAAAAGAGAAATAAGCGTAAAATGAAATACTGCCCAAAACATTGAGCAGTATTTTTTAAAATATTCTATTTTTTTAATCTTTATATTTATTAGACTCATCTACCGCGTTTATAATTGAGTCTCCATAAGTTAAATATGATGCAAAATCAGCAATAGCTTGCGCTAAATTCTTATTCATACCGGCTCTTTGTTGTCCGGCGATCATTATTGTTATCTTGTTATGCAACTCGCGCCGTTTTTCATCAGAACCCTTGGCAAGCGCAGTACTGTCACCCCAAGAGATGTTAGCCAAATTAAACAAGTACTCAGCATATTCCTTGCAGGCATCAACAAGTCTTTTCTCGGCTACAGAGCCGGCTCTGGGGGGGTACCAGGCAGTCTAAATTTGCGCCAATACTTGTTAATAGCCTCTGATTCGTTCGACGCTATTGTTTCGGCAACGTTTCCGCTATCATCAAAAGCATTGGAGACCTCTAAAGATTCAAAATTTTTCATACTTTTGGTTTATTATAAGAATAATAACTCCTATTACTATCATTATATCTGCCAAATTAAAAACAGTAAAATATTTTAAGTTAAAATAATCTATTACGAAACCATAGCGGATTCGATCAATAAAATTAAGAATAGCGCCGGTTATTAATATAGCCAAAGGAACTTGAAGATTGAAGATTGAAGATTGAAGATTTGGAGAAAATAATATTTTAAGCCAATAGATTAAGAGTGCTAAAATAATCAAGCCGATGGCGGCGGTTAAAATGGGGCCGGAAAGTGGGATGGAAAAAGAGATATAATAATTTTTTACAAATTCAAGGCTGAAAAAATTTCCTAAGATTGGAGGCGGTTGGTTGAAGTAACCTTGAAGACATAAAAATTTTAGAAAGCGGTCGGCGACAACAAAAAAGACGGCTAAAATTATAAAGAGAACCGTCTTTTTTGATATTTTCATAATTATAGAACGTCATTCCCGCGACCGCGTGCCGCCTTAGCTTTAGCGGTGGCGCAAGGCGGGAATCCAGTTTGGGCAGGAAGTACAAAATTTTCTGGATCCCCGTTTTCACGGGGATGACGAAGCGTTTAACTATTCTGTAATTTTGTCTTGCAGTCAATGCAGGCTCCGGCGGTCGGTTGAGCCATCAGACGGCGCGGGTCGATCGGTTTTTGGCAATATTTGCAAACGCCATAGGTTCCCTTGGCAATTCTGTCTAGGGCGGCGTCAATATCACGCAAAGTTTTTTCCAGCATATCTTCCTCGGCCAAATTGGTCGTATATTCAGCGATTTCTTGAGCATTCTCGTCCGGTTTGTCGCCATATTCGGGAAAAGAGGCCTTGTATTCGTCGTCGCCGGAATCATTTTCCTTCTTAGCGATCTCGCCCAGATCAGCGAGAATTTTTTCCTTTCTTTCTTCTAGGTCGTTTTTGATTTTTTCCAGGGTATCTTTATCGATCGCCCCAAGATCATTGGTTTTCATAAAATATGGTAAAATTAAAAAAATAAAGCAACGAATTGCGTCATTTTTTGAGTATTATTAAGTTGTTAAATTATACTATATATCAAAAAAAGAGGTTTGGCAAGCAGCCGTTGACTTATTGTTTTTTGCGTGTTATATTGAAATAGAATTAAAAAATAAAGGAATTTATCCATTTAAAGTTTATGTCTACTAAACGAACTTACCAGCCAAACGCCAGAAGGGCCAAGAAAAAACACGGTTTTCGTAAAAGAATGAGAACTAAGAATGGCCGCAATGTCTTGAAAAGACGCCGCGCCAGAGGCCGTAAAAAATTATCCAAATAAATTTAGAATACTACGGCGTTATGCCGTAGTATTTGCTTTGCCATGTTGTCAAAGGTCAATCGTCTAACCAAAAAAAAGGATTTTGACGCCGTTTGGAAAAGAGGACGTTCGAGTTTTGATAAAATTTTAGGCGTCAAAGTTTTAACCAATAACTTAACAGTTAATCGTTTTGGGATCATGGTCGGATTGAAAGTCAGCAAAAAAGCCGTAGAAAGAAATAAGATGAAGCGTAGAATTAGAGAAATAATTCATGCTGAAGCAGCTAATTTAAAAAGAGGTTTTGATGTTGCCATCACAGTGTTGCCAGCCGCTCGTGGCCGGGAATTCGCGGAATTGCAAAAATCACTGGTTGGCAATTTGAAGAAAACGGGAATTTGCTCGCATAACTCGTAACGCACAGCGCGCAACAGTGCTAATTTTTTTCATCAAAGTTAAGGTGTTATGCAAAATATTTTTAAGCAAATAAATCGTTTTTCGTCTCTGCTTATTATAAGATTAATTCGGTTCTATCAAAAAACTTTATCTCTTGACCATGGTTTTTTAAAAATATTAGCACCTTACGGCCGTTGTCGTTTTCATCCGACCTGTTCGGAATATGCCGTAAATGCTATTGAAAAATACGGTTTACTCCATGGCGGACTTAAAGCCGCTTGGCGTATTCTGCGCTGTAACCCCTGGAATAAAGGTGGAATAGACCCGGCCTAATCAGCAATTTTAAATTAACAATTTTAAATTTATTTAATATGATTCACTTATTTACAATCATTTTCTATCAGCCAATTTTAAATCTCTTGGTCTGGCTTTACAATATTGTTCCTGGACATGATATTGGCATCGCCATTATTTTATTAACGATAATTGTTAAAATAATTCTTTTACCGTTGTCGAAAAAAATGATTGAATCGCAAAAGGCTTTACAAGATTTGCAGCCCAAGATCGAGGAGATAAAAAAACAATTTCCCGCCAAAGAAGAGCAGGGCAAAGCGATGATTAAGCTTTATCAAGAAAACAAGATCAATCCTCTTTCTTCCTGCTTGCCTTTATTAATTCAACTACCTTTCTTAATTGCTGTTTATCAGGTATTCAGAACAGGTTTAATGAAAGGTTCTCTTGATTTGGTTTATCCTTTTATTTATCGACCAGAAGCTATTCAAGCTGTTTCCCTGGGCTTTCTTGATCTGTCCAAACCGAATTGGGTTTTAGCGATTTTGGCCGGGCTGGCGCAATTTTGGCAGGCCAAAATGATGATCACTAAAAAGCCACCCGCCGCCGTGGCTGGCCAAAAAGGCGCCCTAGACGAGAGTATGGTGGCCATGATGAACAAACAAATGCTTTATTTTATGCCGGCCTTTACGGTCTTTATCGGTCTTAGTTTGCCTGGCGGGCTCACTCTTTATTGGTTTGTGGTGACTATTTTGACTGCGCTTCAGCAGGTTTTTATCTTTAACAAAATTTTGGGTCGAGGAAAAAAGATTGAAGTAATGGAAAATAAAAAATAATATTTATAATAGAAATTTTTTTAAAAGCGACGGTTAAAAGCCGTTGTTTTTTATTTGGCCTATCAAGCTTTACCCCTTGATTTTATTAATAAAGTATGCTAAAAAGATGAGAAGCTTGTTAAGTTTTATCATTGACAAAATAGTTAAAGTGTGATATAGTGTTACGATATCTAATCTAGATATCTCCTATTTTTAACAATAGGCTTTTTCATTCTAAGGCAAATATATGAATAATTTTAAAAATTATTTAAGATTAGCCAAAAATAAGCTTATAGAAAGAATGCTTTTGCTGGTTTCCATGCTAGCTTTAGCCAATTTTATCCTTTTTCCCCATGCTACTTTTGCTGCTACGGAAAATGCGGTAAACACTGATGGAAATTTTAATTTTAGTTATAAGTTGGATTTTTCTGATCCGATCGGTAGCTTAATTAAAATTCTTAACCCTGAAGTTATGCTTGGGGGCGATAATCTTGAAGACAGTCATTTACCTCAAAACAATGGCTTATCTTCTAAATATACCAGGGATATAGTGCTGACTGCTTATAATTCTGAAGCTGGCCAGACTGACGATTCCCCTTGTATTACAGCCAACGGCTTTGACGTTTGTAAGAACGGCAAGGAAGATACGATTGCCGTTAATGGCATGAAATTTGGCACCAGAGTGAGATTTCCTGAGCTTTTTGGCAACCGCGTCTTCGTGGTTCGCGACAGAATGAATGCTCGTTATAATTCCAACCATGTTGATATCTGGATGATCAGTAAAGCTGATGCTAAAAAGTTTGGTGTTAAAGCGGTGACTATGGAGGTTCTTGAATAAAATACGATTTTCAAATAAACAAAAACAAGGGCTGATCCCCTTGTTTTTGTTTTTGGTGTTTGATAAGATAATTTTAGGGAATTAAAATCGCATTCGCATGTTCCTATTCGCAATCCCCTCTTGGGAGGGGTGGCGCCGCCGCGGCGACAGGGTGGGTTCGTGATAAGAAAAGCTTAACGTGCCATTGCACCGAGAATAGGGTTGGCACATTCAAGGTCTGGTAGCCAAGTGGTAAGGCATGGGTCTGCAAAACCTTTATCGTGGGTTCGATTCCCACCCAGACCTCAAACATCAATTACGGTGGTAAGTAAGAACATCCACTGTTTTTTTGTGGGTTCCCGCCCAGAGGGCGGTCAGCCTCTGGCGGAGATTCCCACCCAGACCTCAAGACGATCTTCGATTTGAGATTTTCGATTGACGATTTATTCTAAAGTCCACGGTAGTGTGGACTTTGGTGTTTATATTAATATTCTGCACCATTCAGAGATTAGTCCACGTTATCGTGGACTTTTCTTTTTTTGGCTATAAATGGCATTTTTCGACTTCTGTCCACAATAGCGTGGACAGAAGTGGTGCAAAACTGTGGATAACCTGTGTTTTTAGTGGATAACTTAGTGACTTCTGTCCACAATAGCGTGGACAGAAGTGGTGCAAAACTTATTTTTTGTATACATAATTTGTACAGCATTTTAGCTTATATTAAAATAAAAAGATATTTCAAATAACGAAATTTGCGTATATTATTGACGCTATTTTCAGGACATGGTATTATATTAATAGATATAAAAATAGTTCTTTAATCAAAGTGCATAGTTCTTTCATCTGAACATTTACAATTGAGTTTAAGAGAAATTTCACTAAGTGAAAGCTTGGTGCAATCTCTTTGCTTTCTATTCGCCTTAAATAGGCGGAATCGACACGCCAAAAAATAAAAACAAAAAAAAGCAGAATCTGAAGATCTCAAGTAATATTCAGGTTCTACGAAGATGGATAGAAAGCCGCTTTATCATGAAGTCGAACGATAAAGTTCCAAACCCTGAAAATCAAATTGGAATAAGGTAGAGGTAATAACAATTTTCTTTTTAGGGTCGGAGCTCAGTTAGCTGGCTTATTTAATATTTTTTATAAAAAATTAGAGGCCCGTCTGGGCTCCTTTTTTTATCTAAGAATATTCGTTGGGTTTAGTGTTTCATATAAAGCCATTAATAATTTTTATCCCGTCTTTCGCTCATGGAAAATTTTGGGTAATTTCAGGGAAATTACTACAAATTTTCAAATCGCTCAAGACGGGATAAAAATTATTACCGCAGATTTGTTTGACAGAAAATGTTGTTTATGCTACTATTGTAATAGTTTTTGAACCGCCAGTTCACCCCCGAAGTGCAATTTTTTGTGCCTCGGTTTTTTAAATTAATAAATTATTTTCTAGCATAATTTCTCTCGGCGTTTTGTACCCTAAAGA
>JGI20214J51088_10000730_pt1 | contig 22557 bp, 25 predicted proteins | sample WetSurMetagenome_FD_51088 | JGI IMG/M metagenome (IMG submission 51088) | reverse complement strand
GGGCGCCGCATTTGGGGCAAATGACGAGTGCTGCTGTGGGAGCTGCCGCTTGAACTTGTCCTTGCTGGTTCATGATCTGGGGTATAAGTACCATGCCTGTGCCTAAGCCTCCGCCGCCGCCTCCTGATTGGCCAAGCGACTGAGCTGCGCTCTTCACCGTTTCCATGCGCAGAACCGTGTCGGCTGGAGTTCCGCCAGTTTTAAGCCAGAAGAGTCGTTCGCGGTACTCGGGGGTGGTGTCTATGCCTTCGAACCGCAAGTCTGTCAGTTCTATGCCGAGACGCTTGAAATAGTCGAGCACCGAGTTTCTTACGATTACGGATGTTTCTTGGAGTCTCGTGAAGACCGTGACTAGGTCGTAGTGGCTGAGTTCGGCGATTATTTTTTCGTTTAGGAAGCCGCGGAGGAAGTTGTTGACGTCTGCGGTTGTGTAGGCGTTCTGTCCGCCGACGACTTCGTTGACGAATAAGGAGGCATTTTCGATTTTGAAAAGGAATTGCCCAAATACCTGCAGGGGAGCGAGTTCTGTGGTTTGTGCGCGGGTGCCCCATTTGCCGTTGAAGACTTTAGTGCTGATGTATATCACTGAGGCTTTGAAGGGTTTGTTGCCGCCGAAACCCGCCAGTCGCGTGAGTAGGCTGGTGACCAGCGGTAGGTTCAGCGTGGTCAATGTGTGGCGCCCTGCTCCGAAGACGTCGTAGGCTTTGCCGTCGCGGAAGAACACGACCATTTCGTACTCGTGGACGATGAGTTGGGCGCCCCAAGTGATGTCTTCGTTGGGGTAACGGTAGATTATGTCTTCTGCTCCTGCAATTGTCCATTCTATTACTTGTGGCATTTAGGTCACTCCCAAGATTACTTCTTCGCGGCTGTCAAACGTGACCTCTAACGCTTCAAGCTTGTCGGAGACGATTTGAACGTGGGTCTTAATGTTTGCGGTCACGTTGTTTGCGAGGTCCTCTTTGAACGAGGCAACATCCGTTGTCAGCGCTGTAACGTCGTCTATGAGTTTGTTGTCGAAAGCTATCATCCTGTCGAGTGCTTCTTCTTTGACTTTGACGGCGCCGAATAAGCCGCTGTAGCCGTAGGATGCGTGGTTAACTTTTTCGACGACGCGGTCCATCCTCGCCAGCAGTCGATCCATGTCGGTCATGACATCAAAGTAGCGGCGGTCAGTAATCTTCTGCGAAATGCTCCGCAGGTCAGTCTTAGCTGCTGACAGTTTTAGGTAGAGATGATTGCGAATCAGTCTGTCGCTTTCGCGACGAAGTTCCTTTTCTTTGTAGCCCCTAAACCCTGGGAGGAATGCGGCTATGCGTTCGGAAAGGCGCATTTGTCCCTTTACGGTTGAATATACGTCTTTATTCTCGCTCATTTTCAATTCTCCGCCTTTTTTGGTATTCGTTGATAATATAGGGTCCCTTTTAAAGTTTTTTAGAGGGATAGAAGCTTATCTTTTCCTGAAATTATTGCCGCTTTCTTCTTCAAGAATTTCGTATCATGTCACCACTCAAATAGCCCCTTGGCCAGCCAAAACCAACACTCCGTAGGCATCTTCCTAACAAAAGCTTGATTTGGAGTCTCCGCAAACCTCATGTTCAAACTGCCATGCATCCGATTATTGTACCAGTCCACCAGTTCATCCATGCTGCAGTATCTGCACCGGTGTTTCTCGTAGAAATCAAACCACTTCTCAATCTTCCCGTTAGTCTGCGGATGAGTCACACCGCACAGAATCTGCCTGACTCCCTCCTCCCTAAGAAACAATTCAAAAAGGTGATCCGCATAGCCCTGCTTGTTTCTTCTCTCCCCGTAAAACTGGCTCCCATGATCACTGATACATTCCCTTATTCTCAAGCCACAAGTGGATCTGCAGGTCACCAGAGCCTGCCTAAGCAGTAGGCCCGAATTCTCAGACGTTGCGTTGCTGAACTCTCCTGCTGAAAGTATCTTCCTTGATGCGTCGTCTATTACTGCGCACACCTGCTTTCCAAAAACTGCTCTGCTGATGTGCCAATCTATGTGGATAGCTGAAGGGGAATGTTCCTGTTCATAACGAACCCATGGCTTTCTTCGTTTCTTTTTTGCTTCCTGCTCGCTCGCAAAGCCCTTTTCAAGCATGATTCCATGTATGATGTTATGTGGTATTCTTACTTTCTGTTCCTCCAGAATGGCTTTCTCTAGATAGACCGCGTTGATTCTTTGCTTTTTGTAAGCATCCTCAACAATCTTTGTCCATTCTGCAGGTGTCTTCTTTGAGGGTCTCCCGACACCTGATCCAACGTGAGGAGCTGCTTTGGTTTGTTTGTAAATTGAGTAGATTTGCCGGAACCTTCTTGGCTTGATGCCAAGATATGTGCAGAGCCATTTTTGAGTTGCTTTGCCTTGATCAAACTGCTTTAGGCACCATAAGAGCTTCGCTTTATCCTTGACTTTGACCATAAATCTATTGGGTTTTTCAAAGCGGCAATAATTTTGGGAAAAGATAAGAGGGATAGAAGCTTAGAATCTTGCCGTTGGAATGTCGCCCTTAACAGCGGCTCCAGTGGCCCCGTCAAGGATAAGCTGGTACTCGTCGCCCTTGTATTGGTACTTCAAGAACCAGATAGGTGCATGCAGGTAAATCATCTGGTCCAACGTGACCTCGGTTTTTATTTCGATGATTTTGTCCACGTCCTGCTGCAGCAGAAAACGATGATGACCATCAATTTGGGTTCGCGTAAGTTCAATGGCTTCTTCGCGACCCAATTCGCTGTTCAGCAGTTTAGCGAAGGCTTCGATGCTGCGAAAGTCAAATGGGATTTTTCCCTGCAGCGGAACCTCATACTCCCGCGTCGGAAACTCGGCAGCTTCTCGCGCAAGAACTAGCCAGTCATACTCCTTGGAGAGCGTGCCTTCCTTGACGATGGCGGGCGAAATCCGCTCAAAAATGCCCTTGTAAATGCTTTTTGCCTCCACTGACACCAGCCAGAAAGGTAGGTAAACAAGATTTTTCCCGGTGAATTTTGCCTTCCGCGCGAGGTCCGAGGGTTTCAGGAAGCCACCAGTCATCCATTCTTTCGCGGGCGTTTCAACGCTTGCGGGGTTAAAGCTGTTCAAGATTAGGCTGTGTTCAAAAGTGAAGGCTTGCCCAGTCTCAATCACGGTGGTGAAGCCGCAGTACTTGCACGTCGCAATTATCTCGCCGGGGTTGAACTCGACGGGGGCGCCGCAGTGGCTGCACCGAATGCTCTGGGCAACGGTATCCATTGTTTAAACCTTCAGGTGTTCACGTTTCAGGATTTCCCTCGCCACTATAACGCCCGAAGCCGAAGCCTGAATCAAGCCGCGGGTAACGCCTGCGCCGTCGCCTATGGTGAACATATTGGGGATTTTGGTTTCTAACGCGTTGGTGAGTTGCAGGTGGCTGCTGTAGAATTTGACTTCGACGCCGTAAAGCAATGTGTCGCGGGAGTGCACGCCGGGCGCGATTTGGTCGAGGGCTTCGAGCATTTCGCGGATGTCTTGGAGGTAACGGTAGGGCAAGACGAAGCTGAGGTCTCCCGGCGTAGCGTTTTTTAGTGTTGGCGTGACGACGCTTCGGCTTAGCCGTTCGGGGGTGCTGCGTCTGCCAGCAAGCAGGTCGCCGAGCCGCTGGACCATGACGCCGCCGCTTAGCAGGTTCGACAACCGCGCGATGTACTTGCCATAGGCGATTGGCTCCTTAAATGGCTCCGTGAAAGAAGTGCTCACGAGAACGGCGAAGTTGGTGTTGTCGGTTTTCCGCTCAGCGTAGCTGCCACCGTTCACGGTGAGGACGCCATCGTAGGATTCTGTGGTGACTTCACCGTATGGAGAAACGCAAAAAGTCCGCACCATGTCGTCGAACATCTTGCTATAGTAGATAAGTTTTGGTTCATAGAGTACCTTTGTTAAGCGCTCCATGGCAGTTGCTGAGACCTCGACGCGGACGCCCACGTCAACCGGATTGTTGACCGTTTTTAGTCCGCGGATTTGGGCTTCAGTCTGGAGCCACTCGGCGCCGCCGCGTCCAGGAGCCACGATGACATATTTGCCCAAGTACTTTTCGCCATTCATCGTTTCCACGCCCCTAATGGTGTGGTTTTCGGCGATTAACCCTTTCACGTCGGTTCGGGGCATGAACGTAATTTTTTGCTCCAAGTACTTGCGCATCATGCGTAGGGTGTCGGCGCATTTTTCGGTTCCCATGTGGCGGACTTCTTGCCGCACTAGCCGAAGCCCCGCGGAAGCCGCTTGGCGTTCAATTTCGTCGACTTCGTCGGAGTCTCTGCCGTAAACTTGCTCGCTGGCACCGAACTTGAGGTAGGTGTCATCGACGTACTTAACAAGCGTACCGAGCTCCTTGTCGGTGACATACTGGTTTAGCCAGCCGCCGACTTCGGTGGATAGGGTCAGTTTACCGTCGCTGTAGGCGCCTGCGCCTCCCCACCCAGACAGAATGGAGCAGGGTTCGCAGTGGTGGCATTCTAGACCGCGGCTGCTGGGACACTTGCGTTCGTCGAGTTCTGGACCCCTGTCTAAAATGAGGACGTTTAGGTTGTTCTTCTCGGTTAGCTCCAACGCTGAAAAGATTCCTGCTGGACCCGCGCCCACGATGATGACGTCGTATTTCAAGGAAATTACTCCGTGGAACCTTGAGTTAGATGCAGCCACTAGGATATATTATTAGCGAAAGCCCAGAGCTAGTTGGCGGCTAAGAACAGCGGGATTTAAAGCCTATTCAAACTTTGACGGTTTCTCTAACACACGCCCACCTTAGCAGTTTTCACATGCAATGGCACTTTGGTAGGTGTCTTTCATTTTTGGAGGGAAGGAATCAAGCAAATGAAGCGTAGCGTGCTTTTGCCGTCGTTCTTGAACTGATGCATTTCGTCTGGCGGAACAAAAACCACATCCCTATCCTTAAACGGGATTGCCTTTTCGCCGTCGAAAAGGCGCCCTGAGCCATTTAAGATGAAGACCTCGTGTTCCCATGGATGTTTGTGAAGCGGACTGCAGCCGCCGCTTTCAGCTTCGAAAACTCGCATGACAAAATTTTTGGCGCCCAGCTCTTTTGTGATGAGCCACCGCACTTTGAACTTTGAGGCGCCTTCGTCGGTGACGTCTTTCGCTTCAACCGCGTCGTAGCGGAAGACCTTGCTCATAAAATCACAGTCAGAGCCAAAAAGGGGCTTAGTCTTTTATGGCTTCGATATAACTCATTATGTTCCAAAGCTTGACCCGCGTGTAAGCTGGCATATTGGGGTCCTGCAGGATTTCGTCTAGGATGCTGATGACGTTGGATGCGCGCACTGCGGGAGTGTATTCTCCGCTTTGCAGGGCGTTTATGGAGTCTTTTGCGGCTCTCCTGATGTTCCGCGGTGTAGTGCTATCCTCAGAGACCTCGCCCAGTACAACTAGCGCCTGTTTAATGCGCTCTTCATATTCTTCCGACTTCTTTTTCCGCACCATAATTGGCACCTGCTGCCTTGGCAGCAACCAAGTTATATATTGTTGGAACCTATTTACTTTGGGGTCACTTTAGTGCAAAGCAAACAAAACGACGCACACATCAAACGAATGGCTGATTTGCTCCGTCAAGGCTCTACCCTCACTGACCTTGCCTGCCCAAACTGCGCGTCGCCCTTGTTTCGCCTCAAAGACGGAAGCCTATGGTGCGGTGTGGACGAAAAAAAAGTCGTCATCGTCAAGGAAGGCGAAGAACCCCCAAAACCAGTAACCGCGAGCGACCCCGCCATGGAAAAGCTGGAAGCGACGCTGTTGGCGAAAGTAGCGGACTTGCAGAGCAAAATCGCGCGCACCAACGACGCAGAGGAACTCACAAAACTCGCCCTCGCCCTCAGCGAGATCCTAAACAATATCGAGAAAATAAGAAAAATGAAGAAGAGCTAAACAGCGATGCTTGGATTCTACGAGAATTTTCCGCAAACCATCCACCGAACCGAAACCTTCACTTCCCCGATGGCAAGGCTGAAGCTCCAACAAAAAATCATTCAGACACTGTATGAAATAAACTGCGGGACATTTAGTTTCGAGGAAGTGGGTAATCCGACAGTTGAGGGGGGAACCATCGTTTTTGAGTTTGGTTTAGCCGACACGTACTGCTTTTGCTACCTAAACGCTGGAGAAAACGAAAGGCTACAGAAGGCGGCAAAAGCGGAGCCGCTGCAGGTCATGGATTGGTTTGTCGGAATCCGATACTATAGGAACGCAGCGGGGAAGAAGTCGCCCCTGAAATTCGACTACTACGTTCTCCGCATGGGATTTAACCCGAAAGGCGCTGTGGCTCTATCGGTTTCTCACGAGAGGGGACCAAGATATTTATCACCCCAGGACCTCCTAACGTTTGTTTTTCGCCGACTAAACAAGGACGAACCCAAAAAGATACTGAAACGAAGCTGACAGCTCTAGCTGCGCTTGGCGAGGAAAGCGCGGACGGTTGCAATAACAGCGTCTGCCACTACTATTTTGGGTTTGCCGCCGTCTATTCTTGTGAGTTCACAGGTTTCCACGTATTTGAGGTAGACTTCGCGGACTCTTTGTTGGGTTTCAAGGGTCTCCATGACGGATTTCTTGCGTTTGAGCCTGCTAAGCACAGTTTCAGGTTCCACGTCTATGAAGAGGGCGAGGTCGGGTTTAAGCGCCAGCGAATTGACAGCCCTAATCCAGTCAAAGTTGAGTCCTGCGCCGCCCTGATAAGCCAGTGAACTGTAGAGGTATCGGTCAGATACTACCACGGCTCCCTTTTGGAGGGCAGGTTGAACATCGTTTTGGATGTGTTCGATTCGGTCAGCCGCAAACAGCAAGGCTTCGACGCTCGTTGGCGGCCGAGTTGCCCTGTAGAGGATGCGGTTTCGGATAAATTTTCCAATTTGTCCTTGGCTGGGTTCCGCCGTGTAGACTGCTGGGCGGGTTATTTTCAGGTTGGCGACGAGCAGTTTTGCCTGTGTGGTTTTGCCTGAGCCATCTAAGCCCTCCATGACTATGAAAGCGCCTTTGCCACCCATGTCGGATCCAGCTTGAATTGTGGAATGGTTAAGCATTAATGTGTAGCCGCATAAATAATATTCCCACCCTCGGAGCTCACGCAAAATGTCCAAAGCCTACTGGGGCGAAATTAAGGACCCTGTCCACGGGTACGTCTACATAACCGAAGCTGAAAAAACCATCATCGACAGCTACCCCATGCAGCGACTGAGGCGGCTGAGGCAACTGGCAGGCTCTGAATATGTGTATCCCGGCGCCAACCACACCCGCTTTGAGCACTGCATAGGTGTAATGTACTTGGCGGGAAAAGTGCTGGATAACCCGAACGTAAGCCGCGTCTCAACCTCCGAAGAGGCAGAGGTTACCCGAATATCCGCCCTGCTGCACGATGTTGGGCACGGACCATTTTCGCACGTATTTGAACATCTGCTGGTGAGAGATTTGGATCGCACGCATGAGGACATCACCTCATGGCTCATTGAAAAGAGCGAAGTAGCCGACAAACTGGCAAAAATGGGATACAACCCGCAGGAAATCAGCAAACTCGCCGTCGGAAAACTCCACAAACCAGGCAAGGCTTTTCTGGACCAGATAATCAGCAGCGCCGTCGACGTGGACAAGCAGGACTTCATCGTGCGGGACACCTACCACACGGGCGCCGAGTACGGCTTCATCGACGTATTTAGGCTTATCCACGCGCTGGACGTTTTGGGTGAGAACTTGGCGGTTGAGGTGGGTGCGCTTTCCGCCTTGGAATCCTTCATCATCGCGCGTATTGAGTCGTTCAAGAGTATTTATTTTCACCGCGTCGGCAGGGCAGCGCAGATTATGTTGGCAACGGCGATGGAGAAAGCCAACGATGAACTCGGCTTGACTAGATTCAAAACGCCCGAAGAATACCTCGCTATGGACGACTATACGGTTTGGACTGCGGCGAAGAAATGCGAAAAATCCCGTCGGATAATTGAGGATTTGGAGCGGAGACGGATGCTTAAGTGCGCCTACGAGCGAACCTTCTACGACAAGGACACGATGGTTTCTAACATTTTCAGCCAAGATGCGTATCGGCTGCAGGTACAATCGGAGATCGCGCACTGCGCAGGGGTAGCGGCGGAATCCGTCGTTATCGATGTGCCCACCGTGCCCTCGGTGCCCTACCACCATTCGGCGTTGATGGAGAACATGGAGATACCCGTCTTTAGCAAAAGCAGCAGCGGCGCCAAAACCATGCACCGCATGAGCGACATATCCAAGATTTTTGAGACGCTCAAGGGCTTCATCAACATCCTGCGAGTATACACCGACGCCGAAAACCGCGAGCGCGTCGAGAAGGCGACTGCGAAGGTGCTTGGAAAAATTCCCACTGCAGCCAAAATCAGCTACTGACAGGGCGAAACAAACCCTTTCTGAACTTCTTTTCTTCGCAGGCCGCCAACTCCGACGCAACTGGGCGAAAGGAACACGCAAACATAACAATTTGTGATGGGACATTTTCAATTTGCGTCTGCTGATAAATTCATAACCCCGAAAAAACCAGCATGTGGATTCAGCCACAATCAGCAAGCAAACAGAGGCACAAGTCAACGTCAAAACAGAACTTGACGCTTTGAGCCAGAGAGTTGTTGTCGATTGTTTTCTTGGATAACCTCAAACAGAGATTAATGCAACAAACATGCTGAAAACACAAAAGTTTAATTCACCTTCAGACGTGGGAACCTCAGGGAAAAGGCACAGTTCGAGGGTGAAATGTACGGAGAAACCCGACAAACCAAAAAGGGAAGACACCAAAGTCATCAAAGTCAGAATCCGGAAAAGCAAACCAGAACCGCCACTAACCACGGGGACATCCACGCTTTTCTCACCGAAAGACGTGCGCTATGTCGTCTCAGAATTCGTTTCCTCATGGATAAGAGGCGACATAATAATTCGCTTCCCTACAGCCGCCGAACTCAGCAAGAAAAACCCCCTCGCCATCACGTTCCCCACCGACCCATCCATCAACGAGGAACTCAAAATCAAGGAGCACTACGTGGACCTGCTCATGGTCTGCGCAGGAATCAAACCGGCCTCACCTGAGGAGCAGGAGAAAGCCATCACCGAAGTCTTCCGCATGATGCTCATGTTCCGTAGCGCCAACCGCATCGAAGGCAAATTCATGGCAAATGACCTCGAAAAACGAGTCGCCGCCTTGGAGGAGAAGACTCAAGGCACTGGCAAACTCGTGGAGCAGATAACAGGTTTCCTGTTCAAGGAAAAGAAGCCGGCTGCATGATCGTGCCGCTCCGGCGGAGGGTAAGGTTTATTCGAGGGAAAAAGCATTCTGCTTGTGCGCTCTCTAAATTGTGGGCTCCGGTAGTATAGTCCGGTCAAGTATTCCGGCCTTTCGAGCCGGTGACTCGGGTCCGAATCCCGACCGGAGCACCAACCACGCTCTTTCTCAAAGACCCCAGCTTTGGGCGGAAGTCTGGTGCGCGGCGCCTTTCTTGGGTTTCTCGGCTTTCTTGGTGACGCCCTTGAATGTGATGATCTTCACCGTGTTCCCTGCTACTTCCACATAGTGGGTGGCGTTGAGGTTTCGCTTGTAGATAAACTTGGTGACAAGGTGCTGGAGCTCCTGAGGGGTAACCTTCTCGTCGTCGACTGCCAGCTTGTTCTGGATGGGTGTGACGGTGATTTTGTGGGTTGTTTTGAGGAATTGGGTCAGGTGCTCTTTTTCGGAGGCTACGTCGCCTACGTCAACTTGAACTTTACCTTTTCGCCCAAACAGCATTTAGGTCCCTGCTGCTCATGCGGCATTTCTAGTATTAAAAATGTGCGAATCAACAAGATGCCAAAAGGAAGAAACGCGGTGCAATTAGGCTTTTAGCGCTGCTTCAAGTGCCTTGCCAAAAGTCTGGTTTTCTTCGCGGGCTTCCTTGGCAGCGTCTAGCAGGGCATCTTTGGGTTTGGCTTTGCCCTTCGTGCGCACGTAGATGACTGGGTTAGAAGCAAGCGGGTGGGGCACGTCGTAGCCTGCCTGGTCTATGGTCTTGTTTTCGAGAAGTTTTTTTTGGAGGAGGTTGCAGACACCGTGTCCTGCGCCTTCAATTTCGACTTTGAGTTCGTTATCGGTTTGTTTGAGGACTTTTATTTTCACGTTTTTTTACTCCGCTTAGAGTTCTTCTTTTCCGTAGTCCAACGCGGTCTTGCGGCGTTCGATGTTGCCGCATTTGGTGCATCGCATCTCGTTTCGAGATTGTTCAAGCAGCGTTCCGCAGTTGCTGCAGAAGGCGTAGATGACTCCGAGGTTTCGGTCGTCGGTTGTGAGGTGGAATATCTGGTTCTTCTCGCTTATGACTTTGGCTCGGATGATGTCGCCCGGCTTGCAAACTTCGTTCATAGAGTCGATGTATCGGTCGCTGACGTCGCTGATATGAAGGATCCCGCCGAATGCGCCTGAGGTGCGTTTTTTGGCGCCGACTCCCGTGATTCGGACGAGAACGTTGTCAGATTGGGCGTTTCCGACTTGTCCTATGATTGTGGCCCCAGCTTTGGGAACTTTGACGCCTTCCTTGAGTGGGTAGACGGCAACTTTGCGGTTAAGCATGTCCATGAGGGCGCGTCCGATGATTTTGCTATAAATGACGCCATCTTTGACGTAGGTGCCTGCGTCGGGGATGAATTCCTCGATAACGCCTAGGCGGTCGCCTGGGACGACGAGGGTTCCGCTTCGTTGTTCCTGTTTCAATGTCATGACTTTCCTTCTTTAGGTGGCATAAGCTATGTTGACGTTCGTTGGAACGAGTACATTGAGTAGATTCGTACCTCTGCAATAAACCTTTTGATGAACCGTTAAGTGTCCATGTGGGGTGTGCTACATGTTGGTACCGTTTGTTCTCCATTTGTTGATGTTATTTGGAAAACAAGCCGCAGCAATAACTGAAGCCCAAGCAGTAGGGTGCGGGCTGAACCCTGACCTGGTTGCGCTTACTTCTTGTTGTGCATTGGTGCCACAAGCCGCCTGCCCTCCACGTGGGGACATGAATTTGTCAGCAGAAGCAAATTGATTACACCCAAGAACAAAATGCCACTTTTGGTTTTTGCGGCTTCACAATCACATAGGCTAATGTAGAGCTGGAAGTTCTTGTTTTTTGGAGTTGAATGTTTTGCAGGACGAACTAATCAGCGAGTTCAGGGGCAGGAACACCGGGTACAGGGTGTCGCCTGATTGAAAATTTGAAACCAACGCTCAGGGCATGGGAAAATTCTTAGGTATAGACGCCTTTCTCATCTCGACAGCCGTTGGAACCATGTCAAACGGCGTTTTCGTGGGCGAAGTCAACGGTGTAATCGCCCTGACGAGCGGCGAGTGGGTAATGATGAAGGGAACCCCGGTTGGCTACCCTTCGGCAGACGGAAGCGGAATAACCCGCGGCTCATCAGTGCAGATGACGCAGTCGGAAAAGCCCAAGAACCTCAACAAGGAGGTTCGCTTTAGCGAGTTCAAAACGGACATGACAGACAACTGGACAGGCAAAATGTGAATATTGAAGTAGCTACCGCGTTTTACGCAAAACGCAAAGGTCAACGACTATTTCGCGCTTTGCTTTCGTATGGAACTCGAACATACGAGGGATGACGAGTGGAATGGCGTACACCGCATCCACCAGGCCATCGCGTTCAGTGACAAATCTTTGGAGGAACGGAGAAGGCTCCACTTGGATTGGTTGTCCTCCGCTGGCTTTGAGTTTGGCAGCTAGCCGTTTGTCAAGTTCTGGATGATTGTGAAGAGAGTAAACGACGTTAGCCGATTGTAGGGCTTTTTCGAGGAACCTGCGGTCGGCAGCGCGTTTCTGCACTCCAAACGGAGGGTTCTGGGTAACCGTGTCGAATTTGCCTGTGATAGCTTTTATGTCGGCTTGAACCCATTCGACTTTGCCCTGCATTCCGACAGAGGCCGAGTTATCATACGCCACTCTGATGGCCGTCTCGTCGATGTCAACGCCCGTGACGGATTCTGCGCCTAAAAAAGCAGATCCAAGCGCTAGTCTGCCTGTTCCGCAGCCCAAATCCAGCACCCGCTTGTAGACTATGTCGCCTTGAACGTAGGCAATGTAGAGGATTGTGGCGGCTGCCGACTCCGAAAGCGTATACTGCTCAAGGTTCACATTGGGCAACGGATGCGGTTTGACCTTTGTGAGGAACCTTTCGAGTTCTATTTTTCGAATAAGCCTCGTTTGAGCAGGTTCTCCCATGTGAACTCTCCCGAAACAACCATGAACTCCGACACTGTGAGCACGGGTTTCTTGAATTTGTCGGCGTCGTCGATTGCGATTCGTGGGCACGCCGTGTTTATGTAGGCATCGATTGTCGGAAATTCGGCGAGGACGTCGGGGTGGATTTCGCGAATGGCTAAGAGGCAGGCGGTTTTTCCCAGTTTTTCGGCTGCTTCCTTGATTTTGAGTGCCTCCTCGAAGTGCTGTTGCCCCGGCTTGAGGCTTACGAGAACGCCGAATGACCTAGCGTTTTTAGCTTCTTGGATGCTTGTGAATCGCTGTTTGAGGATTTTCTGGGCTTCCTTTTCGACTTTGTAGGCGGCGCCGCTGTAGGGGTCCGCGATTACTGTGGGTTTGGATGTGGCGAGTGCGACGCCTATTGCGTGGAATTTGCCTCCGCCCACGAACAGGAACGCGTCCACTTCACCTGCGATTGATTTGGCGTTGCTGAAGTCGCAGCCCACCACCTGCCCCGCGTAGGGCAACCTCCGTGCGTCTCCGACTTCAACGGTTTTTCCCGCGCGGGTCAGCAGTTCCCTAACAGCGTCCAGCGTCTGCACGTGCTGCACGGTGGTGGCTAAGCCGACTCTGCTACATTCCGCCAGCAGGGGAAGGGCGGCTGCGACGGCGGCGTCCACTGGAAGGGTGGCTCTTGCCTCCAAGTACAGCGTTGGCACCTTCTCGTGCTTAAGCAGATTCGCGTGTCCAAAGTGGATGATGAGGTCGGCGCCGAGGCTCTCCGCCTCCGCCGTTGCCAAGTCGCATGCGCCGTAGCACGGGTCTGCCGATACGATTGGGAGGGCGCCTGCTTTCTCGACAAGCCTAGCCAGTCGCGGTGCTTCAGGCTTCAATCCCTCGGGCAGCTGCAGGAGAACACGTTTGGCGTTTAGGCGGCTGATTTCCAGCTTGATGCGTTCTTCTTCAAAATCAAACCCCTTCATGGCATAGTCCCTCAACTTAGCAGAATAAGGATGAAAGGGAAAAAGGTTTGCCGAAAACGGCTTGGGTTATGTTTTATTCGTCCCATGCCCAGTCGGGCTTGGGCTTCTTGATTGGTTTTCCAGCTGCTAAGGCGGCTTGCTCTGCGAGACGTTCTAGGATGATTTTCTGTTCGACAGCCGCGACGTTCTGCTTGGTGACTATGACGGCGTCGTTGTTTACACTGATGCTGTCGATCCCTGCGCGGACAAGGAACTCTGCGAAGTCGGGGTAGTTGCTGGGTCCTTCACCGCAGATGCTCACGGTGCAGCCGTTCTCGTGGGCGACACGGATAAGGTGGGCAATGATACGTTTGACGGCTGGGTCTCGTTCGTCGAAGTAGCCCATTTGGCCAAGCCTTTCACTGTCGCGGTCAATCATTAGAATACCCTGGGTCATGTCGTTGCTGCCGATACTGTAGCCGTCGACGAGTTTGCTGAACTCGTCAGCCATTATTGCTATACTTGGGGTTTCTGCCATAAACCAAATCTTGAAGTCTCGTCCCCGTTCCAAGCCTTCTTCCTTCATGATTTCGAGGACTTTCTTGGCTTCCCACACGGTCCGAACCATGGGCAGCATGACGTAAACGTTTTTGAGGCTCCATTCGGTGCGGCACTTCTTGATGGCTTGGCACTCCAATCGGAACGCGTCTATGTACCACTTGCTGATGTAGCGGCTGCATCCTCTCCAGCCCAGCATCGGGTTCTCCTCGACGATTTCGTATTTAGCGCCGCCTTTGAGGTCGCGGTATTCGTTTGTCTTGAAATCGCTGAACCGAACAACCACGGGTTTAGGCTGGATTGCGCGGGCGACAGTTGCGATGCCTTCTGCTAGTTTGTCGACGAGCTTATGTTGCTGACCGGTCTCGACGAAGTTGCAGGGGTGTTCTCCGATGTAACTGGCGAAGATGAATTCTGTGCGCATCAAGCCGATGCCTTGGAAGGGCAAGTTCTTGTATTCCTCGATTTTCTCGGGGATGGCGAGGTTCATGTAAATCTTTGTGGCGGTAACAGGTACGTATTCCGTTTGAAGGAGAGTAGCTGTGGCTGCTGCGGTGCCGTTAACTACGGGTGCTGGTTGAACCGCTTGTGCGAGGACGCCTTGGTAGATAACGCCATTTCGGCTGTCGACCGTGTATTGAACGCCTGTTTTCATGACTTGGGTGGCGGTTTCGGTGCCGACGACGCAGGGGATGTTGAGTTCGCGGCTGACGATGGCTGCGTGGCTGGTCACGCCGCCTTTGTTGGTGACGATGGCGCTGGCGATCTTCATGAAGGGCACGAAGTCTGGGTTTGTCATGTCGGTGACGAGTATGTCGCCCTTTTTCATTTCCAAGTTTGCCTCGTCGGGGTTAAGAACCACTTTAGCCACGCCTACTCCGTAGCCTCTTTTGCCCGCTGAAATTCCCTTAACCACTACTTTCAGCTGTTCTTCGGGCTTCTTTAACTCGGCTGTTGGTTGTTCCACAGATTTCGAACTCCAAACCGTTTCTGGTCTAGCTTGAACGATGAAGATGTTACTAGGGAAGGGCAGGTCCTGGTCGATAGCCCACTCGATGTCCATGGCTTTCCCATAATGGCGTTCGATGCGTTTAGCAAGCTCAGCGAGTTTGAAGACTTCTTCGTCGCTGACGCACTGTACTTTTTGCCTGTACTCGGGAATATCCATGTGGATGGTGCTTCCCGTTTTCGGGTCGCGAATGTACATGACGGTTTTTCGGGCGAGCCTGCACTCCGTAATCTTGAGGTTGTTCTTGTCCACCAAGAAGTTGTCGGGGTTCACGACGCCTGAAACGACGGTTTCGCCCAACCCGAAGTTGCCTTCAATCATGATTTCGCCTGTTTCGCCGGTGGCGGGGTTAATCGTGAACATGACGCCTGCGGCGCGGCTGTTCACCATTTTCTGGACGCCGACGCTGATGAAAACTTTCTCGTGGGCGAATCCCTTCTCGTTGCGGTAGAAGATGGCGCGGGGCGTGAAGAGACTGCTCCAGCACTTCACAACCTTATCCAGGAGGTCGGTGGTACCGCGGATGTTCAGGAAGGTTTCCTGTTGCCCAGCGAACGAGGCATCGGGCAGGTCCTCGGCGGTTGCGCTGGATCGCACGGCGACAAAAGTTTCCTTCAGATTTAGCCGTTTGTTCATTTCGATGTAGGCTGCCTTAATCGCATTCGAAATGTCTTTTGGAATGGGAGTTTTCTCGATGAGAGCGCGGATTTTTTTAGATGCCACGTCGTATTGTTTAGGGTCGTTTTTGTCGGTGATAACCTCGTTGATGACCTTGTAGATTTTCTCAACTAAGAGCGTTTCGTTGATGAATTTTTCATAAGAATACGCGGTAATGGCAAAGCCAGGAGGGACAGGCAGCCCTGCGTTAATCATTTCGCCTAAGCTGGCGTTTTTGCCGCCAACAATGGGAATATCTGTCACTCTGAGAGTTTCAAACCAGTTTACAAGTTCTCTTTTTGCATCACTCACTCGCGTCCACCTTGCCCGCGTCATCTTCCGCTTCGACCTCTTCGGTTTCGACTTTAGGTTCGAGTTTCTTGATGACTATTCTGCAGGTGAGGGGTAGCTTGGCGAGTCCACGTTCAAGCGATTCCTTCGCGATTTCTCGAGCAACCGCTTTCACTCTCACAATTATGAGAGTTTGACCAGGTTCTATGCGCGCTGCAGTGCCAATGGTTCTGCCGAACGATCGACGCATACCCTGTTGGAGACGATCTGCGTGAGCGCCAAAAATCATTTTGTTTTCTCTGAGAATCACATGCGGGTAGGGCAAAACTTGCATGTAATAATCGTTTATGAGTTTGTCTATGAGAACGCGGTTGGTGGCAACGCGTGTGGCTTCCAATGCGCTGTGCCGAATCTGTTTTCGCTGTTTGGCGATTAGACGGGCTTCAATGTCCCATGTTCCTTTCGTGTCGCCCATGGTGAACTTTACAATTTTTGGCGGGGGAAAACCCTTGACGTATTCTTTGCGTGTGTAAGCCTGTCCCTTGACTGGCCCGTAATTCTTAGCCTTCATGAGATAAACCCGTTTTAGGAGATAACCCCCCAGCCGTATTTAAACAATTTGTAATTCGCCCGCGGAAAAAAATAGGAATCGTTCAATCCACTGCCAGGATAGAATTCTTTGGTGAAACTGTTTGCGGCTGGTAAATCCATAGGGTTCTTGCTGCTGGGGCATGCGTTCTTCACGTTTATTAATTTGTTCCGCCGACTATTGGACAAAACAGAGGATGCTCAAGTTGACTAACACTTCAAGACCAGACTGGGACCGGTATTTCCTGGATCTGTGCGAAGCCGTTTCCAGGCGAGCCACATGCGACCGCGGACGAGCAGGCTGCGTCATAGTCAAAGACAAACGCATCATGACCACAGGCTACGTCGGCGCTCCCGCCGGGCTGCCGCACTGCGACGAAGCCGGCCATGACCTGCGCAAAGTCATCGATGTCGACGACAAGGTCACCCAGCACTGCGTCCGAACGCTGCACGCCGAGCAGAACGCCATCATTCAGGCGGCGCGGTTTGGCATCGCGTTGGAGGATGGGACTCTCTACTGCAAAATGACGCCGTGCCGAACCTGCGCCATGATGATTATCAACGCGGGCATCAAGCGCGTCGTGTGCGAGAAGCGCTATCACGCCGACCAAGACACCACCAGCATGTTCACCGAAGCTGGCATTGCGCTGAAAGTGGTGAACAACGAAGTCGAGAAGTACGAAGGGCAGTAAACCGCTGTTTCAACATGCTTTTAGCTTGTTTTCCAGCCAATAGTGACATTACCCCTCAACTCTGCAGACTATCTCTAATAACTCCAAGTGGGCTCACGGGGGTTTACGGAAAACGCTGATCTGCCTGCCAATCTTGTGGCGCTCATCCAAATCCACAAAAGACGCCAAGTCGCGGAGAGGAAAATCCGCCGCGTCGTCGACAAATGCGACTCCCGCAAAGGGCCAAACGGCTTCGAACCCGGCAGCTTCTGCCATTTGTGCAATCGGCATCGTTTCGGGCTTGCCTGCCCGCGTCCGAATGTAAGGCGTCACCAGCGCCAAATAGCCTTCGTCCTTAAGCACCTCGTAGGCAGCGTCGAGGAAGCCGTCGAAAAGCGGGGTGAGGTCTTCTATGATTCTTTGGGCGTACGGCTTGGTTGCGACCTCCCGGAGGGCGGGTCCAAGGTCGGGTTCGGTGGCTATGCAGTCAACCTCATCAGGGATTTTGATGCGCAACTCGCGCGCGTCGCCCGCCAACACAGCAAAATCTGGGCTACGCAGCGAATACTCCTCCGAAATCCACTCCAGGTTCCGCCTCGCCGCCTCCACACACCAGCGGTTAATATCCACCCCGATAACCTTCGCGCGCACCAACAACGCCTCCTGTAGGATGTTGCCGACGCCGCAGAAAGGGTCCAGAAACGTCTTGCCCTCGGTGCAGCGGGTGAAATTAACCAATATTTTGGCGACACGAGGCGAGATGCCGAAAATCTTGCGCTGCACGGGCTTTTCCACGTCCCGTTTCTGGAACTCGAACGGGTTGTGCACAGCGACTGTGGAGCCTATAGCGGCGCTGAGTTTGCCCACAGAGAAAACCACCTCTGCATTCGTCTCCACCAGCCCCTGTTTGAGAACTTCAACGGCGGTTAGCTGCGGGCTTTCCCTGTCGTGGGGAAACCCCATGAACCGCGCCTTCTTGCACTGCGCTTTGAGGGCGTCTTTGACAGCGCTGCCCAGCGCCCGCTGAACGCGGTTGGCGACGGGGCGAAACTCAGGCTGCTCCCAGTAGACGCTGACGCCGAACGTAGCTTTTCCCGACTCGGCGGCAGGCACCCGCTCAGCCAACGCGTCAAACGGCAGGAGCGCGGTGAGTTTGCTCTTGGCTTCTTTGTCGTCTTTTATGAAGGCATTGCTGACCAGTTCGGCGGGCATGAAGGCTACAGTTTGGGCGATTTTTAGAGTGCCGCCCAGCTCATCTATGATGCCGTGTTGGAGCTGCTCTTGGGTTCTAACATAGAAGAAGCTGCGGGAGAACCCTGAAACTTCAAACTTGCAGCCCCGCGCGTCAAAGAAAGAGACGAGTTCGGCGAGGCTGAGCTTCCAGTTCTTCCCCGGAATAAATAGATAAGTGAGTCGGTTGGGCTGCGACATAACTGCCGCGTTTAATGTTGTTTTCGCGGAATTTGAGAGTAGCGGTGAACGGCTATAGCTGCTCCCCCTGACAAGGGTTAAATTCTGGCTTCTGCACTCAAACTGTGGAATCCAAATGTCAGCCACAATCCAGCACGTCGCAAAAGCACTCTACAACTCAGGGTGCATCAAGTTCGGCTCCTTCAAAATCAAGTCGGGCGCAATTAGCCCCTACTACATCGACATGGCACGCCTGCTCGCTGCACCAAAGGAACTTTGCGTCGTCGCCGATGCCGCCTCAGCTGAAATCAGCAACCTCATGAAGGCGGAGCGTATCGACAAGCTCGCCTCCATCGAGCTCAAGGGCGCCCTCATCGCGCCCAGCATCGCCTGCAAGCTGAACTTGCCCTGTGTCATCGTCCGCAAAGAAGAAAAAGCATATGGCGTCACGGGCAGAATCGCAGGTGCCGACGTCGTGAAGGGCGACAACATCCTATTCTTCGACGATGTCGTCAGCGAAGGCTTAAGCAAGATCGAAGGCGTGAAACCCCTGCAGGCGATGGGCGCAACTGTTCGGCACCTGATGGTTGTTGTGAACCGGGAGCAGGGAGGCAAAGAGAACTTGGAGAATTTGGGGTTTAAGGTGCATGCGCTGTCGAAAGTCTCGGATATTGTCGATTCGCTGTCCAAATCGGGGGACATTTCACGGAAACAGACGGAAACGGTTCTGGCCTACATCAAAAAATAGTGACTACGCGTACCACTTGAGAATCTCAAAGATTGCTTTTGGCGAGAACCCTTGCTCTTTCAAAAGATTCTTCAAATCAGCGATTTCTTGGATACTCAACCCTCATCCCCAAACTACCTCTAAGTTTGAGAGTATTTAACTGTAATTCCAAAATCGTAATATGTCTCAGTCAATGGTGGTGACAGAGATAGAACTATATTACCCCGCGGCGACATCTCACAAGAAAACCCAAAGCAGGCTAACATATGGAACGACAGAAACCCGTCGTCGAAGCACTTCTCAAACCCCAAGCCTACCCCGAACCAGCAGGCAAAATCGAACTCGTTCAAACCCACATCTCCTACGTCTTCCTCACCAAAAACCGCGTCTACAAAGTCAAAAAGGCCGTGAACTTCGGCTTCTTGGACTTCGAAACGCTGGCGAAGCGGCGGTTTTTCTGCGAAAAAGAGCTCCAGCTAAACAGACGCCTCTGCGACGACATGTACCTCGAAGTGGCATCAGTCAACCGAAAAGGCAGCAAAATCAGCATTAAGGGGGAAGGCGACGCCGTAGAGTATGCCCTTGTAATGCGGCGGATGCCACAGGAACGAATCATGACAAAGCTCCTCGAAGAGGGAAAAGTCAGCAAGGACCTCGTAGGCAACATCGCCAAAATCATCGCGGATTTCCATGCGAAAGCCGAAACCAACCCGCACATAAGCCAAGTCGGCTCCTACGCCACCGTGAAAGCGAACTGGGACGAAAACTTCGAGCAAACCCGAAGCGTCATCAGCAAAACAATTATGGCAAAAGACTTTGACCGAATAAGCAATGGCATTGGCGCGTTCTTGACACAGAACAAGCCGCTCTTCGAAAAACGCGCCGCAGAAGGCAAGGTCCGCGACTGCCACGGCGACATCCACTCGGGCAACATATTCATCACGGACCGCATTTACATCTTCGACGCCATCGAGTTTAACGAACGGTTCCGATACAGCGACATCGCCGCGGATATGGCGTTCCTCGCGATGGATTTAGACTTCAAAGGCAAAGTTGCCCTGTCGAATTTCTTTGTGGAGAAGTATGTGGAGCGTTCGGGCGACGGGGAACTGCTCAGGCTGCTGCCGTTCTACAAGTGCTACCGCGCCTACGTGCGGGGCAAAGTCGTCGGCTTCAGGCTCAGCGACCCAAACATCGGAGAAAAAGAGAAAGCCGAAGCAAAAAGGGAAGCAAAAGCCTACTTTAGGCTAGCCGCTAGATACGTCAGAAACCTGCAAAGCTAAACTAAACCGGGAATTCGGTTGAAATCCAGTCGGGAATTGGCACTGTTCCCATGATGATTGGTTTCTGGTGGCAGTCACTTCCACCCGTCACTAGCAAATTGTGCATTTTTGCGAACGCCAAGTAGTGTTCTGTGGTTTGGGTGTCGTGACGGCTGTGCCAGCACTCCAAGCCATCCACTAAGCCAAGCATCGATTCCTGCACGATGGTGGTCTGTTCTTGTAACGATTTGGTCAGCAAGTTCAGCGATGTGCCATGCGAGTCGTTGGGATGAGCCAAAACCAGCTTTCCGCCAGCGCCTCGGATGAGCTGCGAAGCCTCCTCTAGGTACAGCGGGTACTTGGGCACATCGCAGCGAAGAAGGTACTTGTCGAAGGCTTCCTGACGCGCAGCCACTATTCCTTTTTTGACGAGGTAGTCCGCGATGTGGGGACGCCCCAGCACGCCATCAACTGACGCCTCAATCTCTGCAAGATCCCCCTTTGTGAGAGTTGCGATGCCTTCTTTGGCGAATTCTGCGTTGAGGTTGTCGAGGATTTTTGTGGCGCGTTCCTCACGATACCGTGCCATCAACTCCAGCTTTCTCGTGAGCGCTTTGTCTTCTGGATTAAATTGGTAGCCGAGGAAGTCCAGCGAGATAGGTTTGCCCTCGCGGTACTTAGAATGCGAAAATGTTACGTTGAGTTCGACGCCGCAAACGTATCGGATGCCCTTCTGCTTAGCCGCCGCAACCGCGATGTTCTGCGCCGCGAGGGAATCATGATCCGTCACTGCCAAAAAGCCGATGCCGCGGGCTTTCGCTTCAGCCAGAATTTCGTCTACTGAGAATTTGCCGTCGGAGTATTTGCTGTGGATGTGCAGGTCCGTTTTCATCAGCAATTCCTTGGTCACCGCTTTTCGAAGCCGACGACGCGCCAAGTTTCAGTTCTATCATGGCATGTGTCTACGGTCAAATGAACCAAATTAAGCTTCGGGAACTTTGTCTTGAGGTCGGCGAGGTCTATGGCTTCAAACTTTGCCTTGTTCGCCAAGTAAGCCTCGGGCGTCAAGGCGTTGGATTCGTACTTCTCCTTGGTGCGCCTCGCGATTCTGGAAAGCGAGACTTCCTGAGGGCAAGAAGTCTCCATAATCACGAATGTAAAACCGTTTTTTGCGGCTATCTCAGCAGCCCGCCGCCGCAGCTCCTGCGTGACGAACGTGGCGTCCAAAATCATGCCAGTCTTGTCCTTCGTGGCAAGTTCATCCGCCCTGCGAAAAACCTCGTCGTAGACGGAAAGCCGTTTATTCATGTTCCCCGCGACTTTAGTGTCGAAAACGTCCTCGTTCTTGAGGACTTCGAGCCGAATCAGGTCGCTGCGCAGAATTGTGTAGCCTTTGATTTTAGCGACGACTTCACTTGTTTCCGTTTTGTAGCTTGCGGGCAACCCGCAGGTTATGAGAAGCGTTTTGGGTCCAAGTTGTTTTTGGATATATTTGGTGAATGTTTCCTTCACTGTTGCACCCTCGCTTTTTGGTAAGCGTTTGCTGCCTATTTAGAATTTCCCAAAAAACGGGTTGCTTCGGATTAACCAACCTTTTCACACGGTTGTTTATTTGGAAACGTTTAATTAACGCCCGTCAAACCCCTAACTGCAAGGGACCAGTATGGAGAAATTCCAAGTTAAAGACAAATCATTGGCGCCCCAGGGCAAACTGCAAATCGAGTGGGCTGCGGCGCACATGCCAGTTCTCTGCCAAATCAAAGAAAGATTCGCAAAAGAAAAACCGCTAAGAGGCGTCACATTGGGAGCGTGCCTGCACGTAACCAAGGAAACCGCTGTCCTAGTCGAAACGCTCGTCGCGGGCGGCGCCAAAGTTGCGGTGTGCGGTTCGAACCCGCTTTCCACGCAAGACGACGTCGCAGCGGCCTTGGCTGAGGAAGGCGTCAACGTCTTCGCCTGGCGAGGACAGAATACAACCGAGTATTACAGCTGCATCGACAAGGTGCTGGATTTTGAACCCGAAATCACGCTCGATGACGGCGCTGACCTCGTCGGAACGCTGCACAGCAAACGCCCCGCGCAGCTCAAGAAGATGAAAGGCGGAACAGAAGAAACCACCACCGGAGTCGTTAGGCTCCGCGCGATGGAGAGCGACGGCAGTCTCAAGTACGCCATAGTCGCCGTCAACGATGCCTACACCA
>JGI20214J51088_10000729_pt1 | contig 22559 bp, 18 predicted proteins | sample WetSurMetagenome_FD_51088 | JGI IMG/M metagenome (IMG submission 51088) | reverse complement strand
CAAATTCACGGACAAGCAGATTCAGCGTATCCAGCGGCGATATGTCATACGCCCCCATGAAAAGCGCAATCCATCCGGCAAGCAACGGCGACAGCAGTATGATTATTTTAAACGGTATATCAGTTCTCAATTTTCCTGACCTTTGAATTCGGTGAGCCGTGGCGTGTTTGCAAAGAGCCTTCAGGCGCACGGCCTTCGCAGCTTAGTTCCGCTTCAGTATGGCCGGTCTTTACAACGCCTGAACTCCGTAAAAAGCCCTTAATGCCCTGCCGTCGGCATAAAACAACTGCACAGCGCATAATATGCAATGCTGTTTTTTAACATACTACTTATGGCTGTTCCTTGTTCTGGTCCTGCTGCTGACGATACAATATCATATATTCTTTTTCGAGGTCTTCAAGCTGCCGGGTCGTCTCAGCAAGCGCGGCTTCCCCTGCCTTCAGTTTGCCCTCCATTTCGTCCAGTTTTGCCTTCAGTTCTGCGACTTCGGCATTGGAGCCGGGCTCCCCGGTCCCGGAGAACAACTCATCCTGCATAATTCTCTTGATCTCTTCCTCCCACCTGAGAAACCTTTCGTCAAGATTGTTCTCTTCATTTTCGATCACTGAGATGTATGAAGCTATGTCCTTGTTTTCCTGGCTTACCGCATTAATCACTCCCTTCATCTCGTCCGTAAGCTGGAAGGTATCGGAAAGAATCTGTATGCTCTTGTTCAGCTCCGAATTCCTCTCGTTGAGGCCGTTAAGCTGTTTCTTGAAACCTTCAAGCACATCCTTGACCATCATAAGCTCATACATCTTGCTTCTCTGGAATTCGATAATTTTGACAAGTCTCTTTACACGGACGGAATCAGGTTCATCGCTCGAACCCATATCCATATCCGGCACAACCGGCTTCTGCTCTTCATCGGGCTTCTGCTCTTCATCGGGCTTCTGCTCTTCATCCGACTTCTGTTCTTCATCGGGCGCTGTTTCGTCAGAAGATTTCTCTTCTTCAGCCGGCTCCGGCTCTTCAACAGGTTTCGGTTCCTCAATGACCTGCGCTGCAGGCTCTGCAGACGCAAGCGCCTTCCTGTAAAGCTTTCCGTATCTTCTTGCGCGTCCGGCAAGCAGAAGGCTGAGAACCAAAAGAAACACTATGACCACACCTGAAATGATCGTCAGGGTCTTCCAGTCGATATCATCCTCAACAGGAACGGGCTGTGCCTCAGGCAGCGCAGACGGAACGGGTTTTGGCGGCTCAACGACATTAAAATGAAGCTCCTTCGCCCTGTTGAACAACTTGCCTTCAGCGCTTATCTTCATGGAAAAATCGCCCAACATGCCTGCGCTGAATTCTGCGGCATACACACCGGCGTCGGGCTGAGGCTTTGCCTGTAGCGGCATCCTGGACACCCTGCCGTCAGGAGCGGTTACTTCCGCAAAGAAGATCAGCTGATCAAGGACTTCCCTGTCGATGATCTTCTTACCCTCTTTTTCGAGCCAGGCGTCTATTACTACCTTGTCTCCCATGTTTACCGAGGCGGCAGTGAATGAACTCTTCAGCTTGAGGTCCGTCAGCACAAATATCTTGTTGCCTTCAGCGCTGCTGAGACTCACCTTCCATGCCCCGGTCATCGGATTGCTGATCGTTATCATGTCGAAAACGCCCGAACCGTACCACTGGAAGTTCCCGGCGGCCTTCTTTTGGGTATGTTTTTTCCCGGAGGGATCAACAAGCACGGTCGAAGACCCGGCCCGTTTGGTTATAAGGAGTATAGCCTCTTTGACATCCTTGTCGATCGAAAAGGTGTCGCCCTTCAGGGCAACGGAGTCAGGGGCTTTGATTTTTTCGAATATCGCCGCAAACATCACATGGATATCCTTGTCCGCCTTTGCGTATCTGAAAAGGCCGCCTGTCTTCTGCGATATGGCTCCGAGCAGTTCGGGGTCCGACAATTCCGAAAATGCAATCGAATAAATCTTGACTCCGGACTTTTGTATCTCCGGGAGCATCCTCACAAGTTCGGTGTTTGACTCCTTGTCCTTCTGCGGATCTCCGAGAGCCAGTTTGCCGTCGGACATGAGTATAAGCGCCCTGTTCTTTCTGTTCGACATCCTGAGTTCCTCAACGCCTTTCCTGATCGCAGAGGTTATATCGGTGGAAAACTCCTTTGATGTTATCTTTTTGGCGGCAGCGAAAAGCTCGGGTCTTTTTGTCCGGCTATTTTCGGTCAAAGGGACCAGTGTCCGCGCCGAATCTCCGAAACCGACGACAGCAACCCTGTCGCCTTCCCCCAGGAGAGAAATAAACAGGCGCGCAGCCTCTTTCCGGTAATCCATTGGGTCGGTTTTTTTCATACTACCGGAGCTGTCGATAAGCAGGACTATATCGAATCCACTGTCTTCGGATTGCGAGGCGGTTCCGTTCGTTGCTTGTCCGGAATCCTTTGCAGGGACAACAGGGTCTGCGGAATAAGAACTCGTGGTAAAAACAATAAGAGCAAGAATAAGCATGCCGAAAACAATTCGCCTGTTCTTCATGGCCCGGCTCCTGTAAGGGTTTTATTACTATAAGTATACAATAATACGTCCGACTTTTTTTGCACTGAGAGACGCGCTGTTTCTCATTAATGTCCGTACGATACAAATATTAATGCTGCCTGATATGCCTTTTGAGTTAAAATAGGGGATGGCTATGACAACGCTATCGCAGGCTTCCGAAGAATTCCTTGAAAAAATGGTGGCCGACTCCATGCAGGGCTATGAGCCGAGGCAATGCCAGATCGATATGATGAAGGCCTGCGCCCGCGTCATTGAAGAAGGCGGCGTAATAATGGCTGAAGCAGGCACGGGAACCGGAAAGACCTTTGCCTATCTTGTCCCGATCATCATCTCGGGCAAAAAGGCCGTCATCTCCACGCGCACCATCAATCTTCAGGAACAGCTCGCAGGAAAGGACCTGAAGTTTCTGTCCTCCATCGTGGACTTCAACTACGCCGTCGCAAAGGGCAGAGGCAATTATTTATGCCTGCGACGATTGCATGCGTTCAGGCTCGAAGGCGATGAGGAAGAGGAGCAATATAAAAATGTCCTGCGCTGGGTCTCCGAAACACCGACAGGAGATATCGAAGACTACGGTTCCGTGCGCCTCTCGTTCTGGGACAGGCTCTGCGCGGACGCAGACGCATGCAAGTGGAAAAAATGCGGACATTACGGTCAATGCTTTTATTTTGCGGCGCGGCGCAAATGGGAGGAGGCGCAGATTATTGTCGCCAACCATGCGATAGTATGCATTGATGCGATGCTGCCGGATGAGACCAAACTCTTTCCCGAGACTGAAACGCTCGTGTTTGACGAAGGCCATGCCCTCGACTCGACACTAACTGACCAGATCGGCCTTACGATCTCGAACCGGATATGCGATTATGTGTTCAACAGACTGCTCAGGGTCGGAGATAGAGGCGTCTACAAGGGGCTCCTTTCGCAATCGCCACACCTGTTCCCTGCGGTAGAATCCCTCAGGAGCGAACTGGAACTCTTCTGGATACTCCTTCGCAGGGCGCATAAGGACCAGGAGATCATAAAAGGAGTATTTGAACTCAGAGACCCCCTGATCAAGATTGCCGAGTCCCTGCTGGAACTGATCGAAAATATCAAGACAACGACTACCGGACTCTTTGAGGAAGACGAAGAGCTTGAGATAAGGGCCGTCATGATGAAGCTAAGGGACATTGCGGCGGCCATCAGTCAGTTCCCGGAAGGGCAGCCCGAATATGTGCGCTGGATCGAGATCGAAGAAAAAAGAACCTCGCTGCGCATGTCGCCCTTATATCCGAGGGATTTTGTGGTCAAAAACATCCTGCCGTCCCACTCTTCAGTAATCATCACGTCGGCCACGCTGTCGGTTGCAGGAGATTTCAGTTTCAATGAACGGCTGCTCGGCCTCGAAGCTTCGAGCAAAGCGACCTTCCCGTCCGTCTTCGACCTGGCGAGCCAGGCAAAGATCGAGATCAGACGCGGCATAGATCTGCGCAACGGTTCTGAGGCCATAAACAGATTGTCCGGGGTGATCTTCGAAGAGGCGTCGAGAAAGGACGGCGGAATACTGGTCCTGTTTACATCCCGTGACGCGATGAGAAAGACGTGGGATGTTACCGTTTCGGAGCTCACGCAGATGGGACTGCAGCCGATGATGCAGGGCGAACACATAAAGAACAGAAACATGCTGGACATAATGAGAGAGAGCGACAACTCCGTCATCTTCGGACTCGATTCGTTCTGGGAAGGCGTGGACATTCGCGGCGATTCGCTCAAATGCCTTATCATCACAAAACTGCCGTTTGAAGTCCCGACTGCGCCCATTGCGCTCTCGCGCACAGAGGAGATAGAGAAACGGGGCGGTAATCCGTTCTACGAATATTCCCTGCCGCGGGCGGTGATCAAATTCAGACAGGGCTTTGGAAGGCTTATCAGATCAAAGACCGACACAGGCAGGGTCATTATCTGCGATGAGCGTATCGAGACAAAGAGATACGGAAGAAAATTTCTGGAGAGCATTTGCTGATTACTCATTTATATCTTTTCGGCTCCGGTTTTGACAAGATTGAATTAGTCCGAAGATCCGGCGGCAGCTCATTTCAGATGGAGAAATTATTATATTATCAGCATATACGGGACCGGACGTTACCGGTCCCTTTCGGATAACCCGGACAATCTTGCAAAAACCGAAGCCGAAAAGATATTTGGGGAATTATCGAAAGCTATATATTGGAGGGCGAAATGAACATAGTAATTACCGACGGCGGCAGGACGCTCGTCGATTTTGAGGTCACTGAAGACTCTCATGTGTACGTAAGCGACGGGGGTTCGGAATTCTACCGCGAATGGGACGATATGGACGCTCAAAAACGGGAAGCCTTTATGAAACTCGCGGGGCTGTGGTTCGACACGCTGAAGATCGAGCTTGCCAAACTGGCGGAATAATGGCATGGACATCATGGGTAACCGCATCTTGCCCGCCAAATTTGAAAAGGTCATCAGTTCAACGCAAACAGGGACAAAGAGCTACTTTTCGATGAGGACAATCTGTATGTCCATTACATTTGTACCGGTCGGGCCGCTGATTATCAACCCGCCGGTCCTGCTGAAAAAGGTGTAGGAATCGTTGCGCCCCAGATAATCCAGAGGATCAAGGCCCTGCTTGACGGCATCCGGGACCATATTGCAATCCACAATGGCTCCGGCCGCATCGGTCGGCCCGTCCTGTCCGTCGGTGCCCGCAGAAAGAAAGACGATACCGTTCTCTCCCCGGATTTCAATTCCGAACGCAAGCGCCGTCTCGGTATTCCTGCCTCCCTTTCCGCAGCCGTTTACAGTAACAGTTGTTTCGCCGCCGGAGATCAGACAGACCTTTTCGCCCGGGCGCATGTTTTGTTTATATTCCATTGCCTTTTCGGCAAGATATCCGGCAGCTGCGCATGCCTCGCCGCACAGTCCGGTCGAAAGGACAACCGTCCTGTAACCCGCCGCCTCAGCGGCTTTTTTAGCTGCATCCAATGCGAGCATGTTGCTGCCGACAATAATATTCTCGGACCTGCGGAAAACGGCGTCTCCGGGCTTAGGGGTTTCGGGAATGTCTCCCCTTAGCCCTTCGGCCAGACGGCACATGACGCTTATCGGCAATTTATCCATAAGGTCGTATTTATCTACAATAATCAGCGCCTGGGCATATGTTGTAGGATCGGGGGATGCAGGCCCCGACGCTATGGCGTCCGGCGCATCTCCTATAACGTCGGAGAGTATAAGCGACAGACAGGAGGCCGGATACGCCGCCTCGGCCAAACGCCCGCCCTTGACCTTTGATATATGCTTTCTTATGGTATTCAGCTCCTGAATGTTCGCGCCGGCCTTCAGCAAAATATCCGTGACCGTCTGTTTTTCCTTAAGCGTGATCCCGTCTGACGGACATGTCAATAAAGCTGAACCGCCGCCCGAAATAAGGAATACCACCAGGGTTGAATTGTCCGCTTCCCTCAGCACATTGAGGACTTTTCGCGTCGCCTCACAGCCGTTGCCGTCAGGGACCGGATGTCCCGCTTCATAGACCTCGATATTTTGGGGAAATTTTTTATTGCCGGCATGCCCATATTTCGTAATGAGTATTCCCCTTGCTATTAAATCTCCGGCGGCGTCCATAAGAGCGTTCGCCATAGGGACCGCCGCCTTTCCAACCCCAACAATGAAAATCTTCCCGATTTTTTTCTCTCTCACGATTGCGAGGACACGATCCTTTTCGGCGCTTACGGCCCGGTAGGAATCCGCTGCGTGAAGGGATTTGTAAAACAAATCCAGGATGATGGTCCGCGACTCGTTTTGCGTCATTTCAGTCCTTGCCGGTCCTCACGCGAAGACTGCCGGGGATGGCGAAATATGTGACTATGGCCCCCATAACCAGGACCGCCGCGATAATATATAATGCCGGCGCCGCTCGCCCGTTTTGTCGGAATGCCTGCTTATGATAATCATCCCCACAACGCAGACTGCATAGGGGATTGCGGTTATCAGCCCAACGCCGAAATATCCCTGGATGCCGAATGCCTTGACGATGGTCGGCAACCAGAAGGCGATTTCATAAAGGCCGATCATCAGGGTGAAGTAGATGAAACAGAGCGCCCAGACCTTTGCGCTTTTGAACGCATCGATAAGCTTATGCTCGGTTTTATGTTGGTCTTCCGCAATAATATTCTTTGTGAGCAGCTCCTTTTCTTCGGCGTTCATGAAAAATTACCCCCCCCCTCGGATTATTGGCGCTCCATTTGCGCTTCGGCTACTGTCATCGAATGATAAGACATCATATCATTCGATGAATATATAGTCAAGCGGCATTGCCGGAGTCTTTTTTTCGTGACCTTATAGCGCAATATTACATATATATCAAGGATATGATGCGCTATCTTTGTTGGGCCGGACACGAATGCGCCCGATGACTTGACGCCGCACTATAGGGCGCTCTATATTTAATGCATGGTAATCAAGGCCGGCGATATCGTAATAAAGAATCTCATAGACGCCGTCATCAAGGGCGAACTCAAGCCCGGAGACAGGCTCCCCTCGCTCGAACATCTGGCAAAAAAGAGCGGCACGAGCGTGCTGTCTGCGCGTGAAGCGGTCCAGAACCTTGCAGTAATCGGGATTCTCGATATCTGCCACGGCAAGGGTATTTTCCTGACGGAAGGGGCTCCGGTTATTGAAGAACTCCTCGAAGCGCGCAGGACTCTCGAATCATACTTTGCCATGATGGCTGCCGAAAACGGCAATCCCGAGTTGATAAAGGATCTTGAGGCCTTATTGACGGATATGGATGGAAGTCTTGCTGCCGGAGACATAGAATCGTACAGTGAAAAAGATATCGACTTTCATTATGCCATTGCAAAAGCCTCGGGAAACAGGATACTGTTTAAAACCCTCATCAATATAAGAAACCTTTTGCGGTACCAGCTTTTCACGATCAACAGGATGCCGGGCATTATCGCAATATCCACGGAGCGGCACAAAGAGGTTTTCAAGGCCATCCGTAAAAAAGAACCCGAAAGGGCCAGGACATGGATGTGGCAGCACATTACAGAGACCATAGAGAACTGGAAGCAGGACATTTCACCGCTTCATCAGCAGAAGACTGCGAAAGACAAACTCGCGGCGTCCTGACCGAAGCGATCAAGGCTGCGCAAGGTCCGGTCGGGGTCCATGTCCCAAAGGCCCAACCTATATATTGGCTCCTATACAGCCTTGGGGGTATTGTCCTTTAATTTTTTTATCTCATCTTCCAGTAGCGCAATTTTCTCTTCATCCGTCATCGGCCTTCCATCAATCTTCGCCTGCTCGATAATTTCATCATCAGTCGTATAGACCCCGGAGAATGGGGATGTCTTGCACCAGACATGTCTCTTGTTACCGAACTTATCGATGTAAATAACTTCATAGATCCGGTTCCCGCCTTCCCCCTCACCCGCCCATCCTTTGCCGAATGGACGCAATGTTATAGAAATAATCTTATTACCCTGTTTGCTGATATGAGACTTTATGCGGTCCTTGTCTGTTGAAGTGACCAGAATCCATACTATAAATGCAATAGCCGCAAAAAGAACAAATAATTCAAACATACGTGTCCTCCAGGTTCTGAAAATACCCAACTACCAAGTCCCGACAGCCCTCTATTCCCAAAGCAGGCTTTAAGGGTTCTACCGGATATCCGCTGCAAGGGCCTTCCGATATTCTTCCCACAAAACCTCTTTTTTCGCCCCTGCCCTGATAAAATCCCACGGCAGTATTTCATCGAATGCCTTTTCCCTGAACACATAATAATCCATATCTATCCCCGCATCGGCGCACGCCTTCCTGCAGTCATCCGTCTGCGCCATCCCCTGCAGCGTCTGAAAGACACGCCTGTCTCCGAGGGAAAAGAGCCCCTGCATGTGGGCATGTTTCGGGGTGTCGTGAAAAACCTTTATGCCCTCTTTTTCGAGCGACTTCCTGAGCGTCCTGATCCTGCCCTTGAGAATATCTATCCCCGCCATGGAGCTCCACTGGAACGGGGTGAATGGTTTCGGCACAAACGGGCTCACACTTAAAACAAGCGCTTTGGTTTTATCAACGGCCCGCGCCCTCAGGCAAAGCGAGACAACACCAGCTATATCCTCATCCGTCTCGGTAGGCAGTCCTATCATAAAATACAGCCTGATGGTTTCCACCCCGGAAGCGCGGAGGGTTTCGACTGTTGCGAGGATTTCCTCTTCGGTCAACTGCTTGTTGATCACCTTCCTGAGCCTTGCGGTCCCGGCCTCGGGCGCAATCGAAATACTCTTATGTCCGCTGATATGTCCGATGAGTTCTGCGCTGCGGCTGCCCGCCCTGAGAGATGTTATCGAAAACTGCACGCCCTCAATGCCCAGGAGTTGGTCGAGTCCCGGATAGTCGGAGAGTGAAGGCCCGATGAGACCTATCCTGCATGCTATTTTTTTGCCTTCGTCTATCTCATGCAAAGCCTGGTCCATGGTCTTCATCCTCAGAGGCCCCATGAAATTTCCGACCAGACAGAAACGGCAATTCCACGGACATCCGCGCATCAGCTCAATGAGATACATCCCCGAAAACTCGGTGGCGCCCGAAATTACCTCTGTATTGAACGGCGCAAGTGACAGATCGCAGGCAAAACTCTTCTCTATGCTCTCGGGAGCGCCGTCAACAGCAACCCGGCCTGCTATCGAGCCGTCCCTGTTGTATGATATTTCGTATTTGGACGGGACATAAACGCCGCCGATCCCGGACGCCTTTTTCAACAGATCGGCCCGGCCTCCGGCATTTCCGTATTCATCGATGAATTCAAGGATCGTATTTTCCGCCTCACCTATAAAGACAACATCAAAGGCAGGGGCTATCGGTTCGGGATTAAAGGAAACACATACACCTCCGGCAATCAGCAGCGGGTGATATTCGTTTCGGCTGCCCGCGCTGAACGGTATCCTCGACATGCCGAGCATGCGCGCTATATTCGGGTAGTCATTCTCGAATGAGACGGAAAAAGCCACGATATCAAAATCGGCAAGCGCCTTTTTCGATTCGAGCGAAAAAAGAGATTGCCCTGTCCTGGCATATTCGCCGATATCAACGTCATCGGGCAGGAACACCCTCTCGCAGACAACATCGTCGCGCCTGTTCAGCAGCGCGTAGATACCCTGGAACCCGAGATTCGACATCCCGATATGATAGGTGTTCGGATAGGCCAGACATACCGATATCCTGCCGCCGGGGTCCTTGAATACACAACCGCGCTCTCTGCCGAGCAGGGAATCGGCCTTTTCCGTCAGCCTGCGGTTCATAACTGCGTCACGGCCGCGGGACGGGCAAACAGCCGGTTATAATGATCGGCAGTTGCAATACACAACCGCAGCCCCAAAAAGCCCCGGAAGGCTCACCTGCCCTGCCGGTCATCGGATGCGGCCCCGAGTTTATACTTCTTCCTCAGGAAAGACGGCGTGTCATACTTGTCTTCCGGGGGTATCGCCGACAACCCCATATCCGCATTAAACGCCGGACCTGCAGGGGCCATGTCCTCTTCAACGGTTTCAGGCTTTGCGGAAATCGCCGGTTCAACTGCAGGGGGAACCGGCGAGGCAGCATAATCTTCAAGACGCTTCTCAAAAGAAGAGATCAGCTCGGCCGCGGTTTTACGGGCAGCTTCGCCGGCCCCCGGCTTTTCAGCCTGAACAGGCGCCTTGTTCTCAGCATCCGCAGGCTTCACATCTTCGGCGGCGGGTTCCTGCGCAACTTTCTCCAGTATAGGCTCAGGCACGGGTCCGGAAGCTGTTTCAGATACAGACACAGGCTCCGCCGCAATCCCCATGTCTCCGGAAAGAATGTCTACATCCTTGGAGAGCATGGCGGATGAGGCCTTCAGCGGGGGGATTTCAGTCTTCGGCTTCCAGACCGTTGTCTCGGGCAGCTCCACAACCTCGCCCTTCTCGTCGATCCCGGTGGCGATAACGGTGACCCTTATGACATCTTCCATGGCGGGATCGATGACGGCCCCGAGGATGATATGGGCGTCTTCATGCGCATTGTCATGGATAAGCGAGGCGGACTCCTGTATCTCATCAAGCGATATGTTCAGCCCTCCCGTTATATTGATGAGTATACCCCTGGCGCCTTCGATGGAAGACTTCTCGAGCAGCGGATTCAATATCGCCGTCCTGGCGGCCTCAAAGGCCCCTCCTTCGCCGCTTCCCACGCCCATGCCTATAACGGCCCTTCCCGCCCGCTGCATGATGGCCCTGATATCGGCAAAGTCGAGATTAATGAGGCCCGGCACGAGGATCAGGTCGGAAATGCCCTGCACCGCCTGCCGGAGCACATCGTTTACGGTTGAGAAGGACTGGAGAAGTGATGTGCCTTTAGAGACTACAAGGCTTATCCTGTCATTGGGAATCACTATCATCGTGTTCACATATTGCCTGAGTTCACGCGCGCCCTCTTCGGCATTAATGCATCTCTGCTTGCCCTCGAAAAAGAAGGGTTTGGTCACAATTGCGACGGTAAGTATTCCGAGTTCCTTAGCAATGGAGGCTATTACAGGCGCAGCCCCCGTGCCGGTGCCTCCGCCGAGGCCCGCGGTTATGAACACCATATCTGCTCCGTTTATATATCCGGCCAGCACATCCCTGCTTTCGATGGCCGCCTCCCTGCCTATTGCGGGGTTGGAACCCGCCCCAAGTCCGCGGGTGAGGTCTTCTCCTATCTGTATCCTCGTCGGGGCCAGCGATGATTCGAGATGCTGTATGTCGGTGTTTACCGCTATAAACTCAACACCATAAATATTGGCGGACACCATGCTGTTGACCGCATTGCCGCCGCCGCCGCCCACACCAATCACCCTGATCTTGGCAACAGGCCTTCCGACATCCTCTATCTCAAACATGAAACCTCCTCTTCCGGTCAAAAATCGTCCGGCAATGAATCCCGATCCGTCAAAAAAATGTTTCTGTTCAAACCCGGGTCCCGATTGCCGCGAGAGCCTTCAACTCTCTTCCCAGTTAATTATATGCTATTTCTTTCTACCCATAATATTAGAGAAAAAACCCGTCACCTTTGTAAACAGGCCTTCTTCTCCGGGAACCATCTTCTCCATCATGCATCCCGATCCGTACAAAACCAGACCCGCCGCCGCCGCATATTGCGGCCCGTTAAATTCCTCTTTTATATCCGAGGTGAACGGCAGGGAAGGCGCAGACTGTAAAACCTGTTTCGGCGCAATATCGGGCCTGCCGATACGCACCGACATGCCGAGGACCTGTTCCGCAAGCCGTTCGAACGACTGCATGAGCGCGCCTCCTCCGGTAAACACCACTCCGGTTATCGCTTCTCCGTCTCCGGCCCCCGTTATCTCATCCTTTATCAGCCCCAGCAGCTCTTCACCGCGCATACGCAGTATCTCGCAGACATCCCCGCCGGAAATTTTTTTTACGATCTCATAAACATCCACTGCGTCTATTCCGGCGTCCCCTGCATCAAACGCTCCATACCCTGCAAGAGAGCCGTACTGCTTTTTGATCCTCTCCGCCTCCCTGAACGGGATACTGAGCCCCACGCAGAGGTCGTTGCTGAAATGATTGCCGCCTATTCCGAGCTCCGCAGAGCCGACCAGCCAGCCGTCCCTGAAAAGGGCGATATCGGTCGTGCCGGCGCCTATATCCACGAGAGCCGTTCCCATTTCACGCTCTTCAGTTGTAAGTACCGACTCGGCAGAGGCGATGGAATGAGCGGCGAAATCCAGCGCGTGCAGCCCGGCCTTTTCGCAACTCATGACAAGACGCTGCAGCGGTTCCGAAGCGGCGGTTATAATATTCATCTTTGTCTCAAGCCTCGAACCCGGCATGCCGAGGGGGTCCTTTATACCCATGCACCCGTCCACGATAAACTCGACGGGCAGCGCATGTATGATCTCCCGGCCGGCAGGAATGGGCGCGCTTCCGGCCGCATCTATGACTTTATCGATATCCCCCTGCGCAATCGTCCTGCCGCCGACTGCAACGGAAGCCGATGAACTGCCCGTCATGATATGGCTGCCGGACAGGCTGAGTATGGCCTCCCTGACCGCCACCCCCGAGTCTTCACAGGCCGCTGCAAGCGCCGCCCGTATGGCAGCGGTCGCTTCGTCCATATTGACCACAACCCCTTTTCTTATGCCTGCCGAAGGGGTTGAGGTTATCGAGAGCACATCCATCCCGCTGTCCGACATTTCGGCCGTCACAATACATATCTTGGCTGTGCCTATATCGGCTCCGGTAAGAAACGTTCCGTTTTTTCTCCTCTTTTTAACCGACATGTCTTTTTATCCTACCCCCATTACCCTTATTGTCATGACGGCGCTGCGCCTTCTTCTCTTTGACGGAAGAAGCCCTGTCATGCTTATCCGGTTCCTTCTCAGCGACCTTATGAGGCTTGACTATGATCTTGTCGGCAAACCTTATATCCACATATTCGACCTGCATATTGCGCCTGACCAGTTCTTCCTTAACAAAGTGAAGCTTGTCGAGCTTTTTCAGAAATTCACCGGCCCCGATTTTTACCACGAGGTCGTCCGCCTTAAAGGTGATGTCCTCCGGCCTCGCCCCGGTGATCTCCGTATTGCCGGACTTTGCCATAAGCTTCCTGTCATACAGAATTCCCGCAAGCGCAACCGCCTCCTGATAAGCGTCCGGATAAAGGTCCGGATCCGTTTTTATGACAGGCAGAAAATATGTCTGCTCCTGTTTTATCTCCTCAAGCCCTGAGCCCTCCCTGTCGATAAGCCTCGGTTTGTCGCCGGGCATGAGCACGGCAATTGCGACCGCCTCGGTAACATACACTTCCAGCCGGCCCGTCAACTCTTTTCTGACAAACGACTCCTTTATCCACGGCGACTTTTTCAGCCGTTTATTAATATCTCCGGCGGAAACCGAAAATAGCCCGCACTTTTCATGGCAGCCAACAAGCGTCTTCAGATCATCCTCCGAGAGATGGCGGTTGCCGTAAAAATTCATCTCACGGACAAAGAGATACTCATCCGCCAACCACACAAAAGCTGTTACGGCAAAGACCGCAAGGGCGCAGCCTAAAATAACCGGCCATCTCATTCCGCGGACAATCCTTATGATCTTTTTCACATTCATAAATCAATGTCCGGAAATATCAGACTCATCCCCTGATTGCCGGTTTAATTATCTCCTCGATGAGGTCGATAAACTCGAGACCGTCCAGCTTCGCTATCTTCGGCAGAAGACTGGTCTCCGTCATACCGGGGATAGTGTTGACCTCAAGGACATAAGGGTTCCCGGCAGCGTCAAGTATAAGATCTACCCTCGTGGCTCCCGAGCAGCCAAGGGCCCTGTGCGCCAGGAGCGCAGTAGTCCTGAGCCTTTCATATTCTTCGTCCCCGACCTCGGGCGGGAGGATATACTGCGTGAGTCCGGGGGTGTATTTCGCTTCGTAATTGTAGAATTCGAGCGACGGCCTCACCTCTACGCCTCCCAGGGCCCTGTCTCCGAGTATTCCTATCTGGATCTCCCTGCCCTTTATATATTTTTCCACGACTATCTTTTCCCCGTATTTGAGCGCGTCACCGACAGCCGCCGGAAGTTCGTCGCGGCCCTTTACGATATGCACGCCGATGCTCGACCCCTCATCCACGGGTTTGATGACCCAGGGCATCTCAAAATCAACGGCAGTCCCGCCCGAAACAAAACCCGGGACAATCGCGCGCAGGTCTTCGGGGAGCTCATTTTTTTGCGCAAAATAAAACGGCGGAACCGGGATGCGGTGATAAAGGAATATCTTCTTCGACGCCTCCTTGTCCATGGCAACGGCGGAAGCGAGCACCCCCGAACCGGTGTAAGGCACTCCCATAACCTCCAGCATGCCCTGCACGGCCCCGTTTTCCCCCTGTCCGCCATGAAGCGCAATAAAGGCAATATCGATACGCTGCGACACAAGGGAGCCGTAAAGATCGCCGGCAGCGTCGATAAGGACCGTATTGTACCCATGGTACTTCAATGCATTGTAAATCGCGCCGCCGCTCTTCAGGGATATCTCTCTTTCAGCGGAAACACCGCCGGCCAGAACGCCTATTTTTTTGTCCGTTATCATAATACCCGTACGATCTCCTCACCCAATTTATAGACATCGCCGGCTCCGAGCGTCATAAGCACATCCCCGGGTTTTAATTCGCCGGTCACCCTCTCCATCATCCGCTCCCTTCCCGATATATACACGGCATTCGCAAAACCGGCGGACTTTATCTTCCCGAGAAGGGCCTCCGAGTCGACCCCCTCTATCGGGACCTCGCTCGCCGGATATATGTCCATAAGATACATCCCGTCAATCGAGCCGAAGCTGAGCGCGAAGTCGTCCATCAGATCGCGCGTCCTCGTATAACGGTGGGGCTGGAATATGACAATGATGCGATTGCCCGGGAAACACTCCCTGGCCGCCTTGAGGACCGCCCTGATCTCGACCGGATGGTGGCCGTAATCATCAAACACCTTTACCCCTTTGGCCTCACCCTTGAATTCAAACCTGCGCTGTATGCCGCCGAACCCTGCAAGCCCGCTCCTGATCTTCTCTATCGGGACCTTGAGTTCAATGGCCGCCAGGATCGCGGCCAGACTGTTAAGCACATTATGTATACCGGGAACAGGCAGTGTGAATACGCCGATAGACTCTCCCTTGTATATCGCCTCGAAGCTCGACCCCGCCCCTTCATGCCTTATATTACGGGCATTCATATCGGAATCGTGAGACAGCCCGTATGTGAGCGCCCTCCGCTTTATCTGCGGTATAATCTCTCGCGTATGCTCGTTTTCCTTGCATATTATCGCGACCCCATAAAAAGGGACCTTGTTGATGAACTCGACAAAGGCCGCTTTTATATTTTCGATATTCTTGAAATAGTCCAGATGCTCGCGGTCTATATTCGTTATGACGGCTATCGTAGGGCTGAGCTTGAGGAAAGAGCCGTCACTCTCGTCCGCCTCGGCGACAAGAAAATCCCCCTGTCCGAGCCTTGCGTTGCTGCCCATGGCCTTCAGCTTGCCTCCGATCACTACTGTAGGATCGAGCCCTCCCTCTCCGAGCAGTGTAGCGATCAGCGAAGTGGTGGTGGTCTTGCCGTGCGCGCCTGCAACGAGTATCCCGTATTTAAGCCTGCCGAGCTCGGCAAGCATCTCGGCCCGCGGGATTACGGGTATGCCCCGGTTCTTCGCGGCAATAACCTCAGGGTTGGAATTCGACACGGCGGATGAAGTCACCACCACATGCGCGTCGAGCACATTCTTTTCATCATGCCCGATGAATATCTTTATCCCGAGGTCTCTGAGCCGCAGCGTGGTGTCGGACTCCCTTATATCGGAGCCGGTGATATCGTATCCGAGATTATGGAGCACTTCGGCAATGCCGCTCATGCCGATGCCGCCTATCCCCGTGAAATGTATTGTCCTGTATTGTTTAAACATTATGTGTCCTTTCCGCTACCTCTTGTTCCGTATGAGAAGCATGGCTATATCGACGATTTTTTCAGCCGCATACGGTCTGCCCACGGCGATTGACGCTTTCTGCATATGCGCCCGCCTGCCGCTGTTTTCATAGAGTTCCCTGATCGCTTTTGCAAGCGTCTCTCCTGTCAGTTGCCTCTCAGTTATCACCATTGCCGCGCCCATGTCTTCGAGTTTCCTTGCGTTGGACTCCTGGTGATTGGCCGCAGCGTACGGATAGGGAATCAGCACTGCCGCCTTTCCGGTCACGGTCAACTCGGACAGGGTGGTTGCTCCGGCCCTGCATATGACCATGTCCGCAGCCGCATAGGCTTCGGACATGCTGTAAATAAAAGGCTTCACTATGCATTTGAACCCGAGCTGGTGATAAGCGTCGGCCATGGCCTTGAGGTCCTTCTCGCCTGTTTGATGTATAAAGCCGATATTTTGCCTTAAATCGAGCAGGTAATGCAATGTCTCCGTCACGGCCCTGTTTATGGCCCCGGAGCCCTGGCTGCCGCCGAAGACAAGGATATTGAAGCCGGTCCTGCAGGCGCGATAAACCGACACCGCCTCCGCAGGCGCTTTTGTCCGGATATTCCTCCTCACCGGGTTTCCGGTCAGATGGATCTTCCCCCTGTCGAAATATGAAACACTCTCCTGATATGTAACCGCTATCGCGTCCGCGAAGCGGCCAAGAAACCGGTTTGCGCGGCCCGGAACGGAATTCTGCTCCATGATCATGGCCGGCACGCCCATAAAATGCGCAATAAAGACGACCCCTGCAGACGCATACCCTCCCACTCCTATGACAATATCCGGCTGTTCCCCGGAAATAATCTTATACGACTGGAAAAGCGACATGCAAAAAAGCAGGACCGCTTTAACCTTTCTGAATATGGACCTGCCCACCAGGCCCTCCGCCTTTAAAAATCTTATCTGATACCCTTCCCTTGGGATGACCCTCGCCTCTATCCCGTGCCGGGTGCCGGCAAATATTATCCTGCAGGAGCCGTCCCTCCGCATAAACTCCTCAGCCACCGCAATGCCCGGAAAGAGATGTCCGCCGGTGCCCCCGCCTGCGATTATGATCTTCATGGTTTTTTGGGGCCCTTTCTTGCCTGGCCCGGCCTGTTCCTGAACTGGCCATATCCCCTGCTTAATGCGTACTGGCTGGACCTGGACCCCTGCCCGGTCTCCACTCCAACGCATTCCGGCTGGGCTCCGATATGCATAACACCATGCAGGGGCTTTGCAGCTCTGTATCTCGATACATTCAGAAGCAGACCTATGGCGATAAAACTGACAACAAGGGATGAGCCCCCATAGCTGATAAAAGGCAGGGGAAGCCCTTTTGTCGGCGCAAGTCCGGTAACCACCGCAAAGTTTATGACGGCCTGTACGGCTATCATAAGAGAGACCCCCATCGCAAGATAATAGGCAAAAGGATCTTCAGTCTTTCGCGCTATCATAAAGCCCCTGAAAAAAAGGAGCAAAAACAGCGTAACCACAACAGCCGCGCCTATGAACCCCAGTTCCTCCCCGATAAGGGAAAAGATAAAATCCGTATGCACCTCCGGCAGAAAAGCGAGCTTCTGTTTACCCTCACCAAGCCCCACTCCCTGCAACCCTCCGCTGCCGAAGGCAATGAAGGACTGGGTAAGCTGAAAACCTGCGCCCTGCGGGTCTTTCCACGGGTCGAGGAATGTGACAATCCTCCTGAGCCTGTAAGGCGCCATTATCAGATAAATTAAAACAGGGGCCCCGCAGAGCGCCAGATATGAAAGATACCTAAGCCTTGTCCCTGAAAGGAAAAGAAGGGTCACCGTGAGTATGGCGAGGCTCATTAATGCCCCGAAATCCGGCTGCAAAATGAAGATCAGCTGAAAGACCGCCATCACCGCAATGGGTATCAAAAAATGAAAAAACTTCTCACTGTCGTATGAAGTCCTGCTCATGAACCATGCCAGGAAGATGACCATCGAGAGTTTCACAAGCTCTGAAGGCTGGAAACTCGAAGGCCAGAGCTGCAGCCATCTCCTTGCCCCGCCGGCGCTGATGCCGAGAGGAGTGAATACCAGAAGCAGTCCGGCCAGGGAAAGAAGGAGGATCGCTATCGCCATCTTTTTTAAATATTTCAGCGGCATCTTGTATGCAATCAGCAATGCCGCTATTCCGAGCAGGGCGGTGAATCCCTGTTTCTTCAGATATGCAAACTGGCTTGTTGCGTCAATAGCGGCCGAGCCCTTCTGTATGGACGGCGGTATGACTGCCGTAGAACTGTATACGGCGGTAAGTCCGGTCAGGGCCAGCAAAACGACAAGTATGATTATTGACTTGTCGGCGCCCTGTGTCATAGCTCCATCACCATCCGCCTGAACTGACGCCCCCTGTCCTCAAAATCCGTGAACATATCGAAGCTTGCGCAGGCCGGAGACAGCAGGACTACATCGCCGGCAGAAGCGGCGGCCCTGGCCGCAGCGATAGCGGCCCCGAAATCATATCCCGTCATTTCGCAATCCACCACATCGGACACTACGCTGCGGATCTTCTCCGCCGCGGCGCCCACAAGCACCAGCCTTTTTACCTTCTCACTCAGAAGCGGCTTCAGCAGGGAAAAATCGCCGGCCTTGTCCTTGCCTCCCGCAATCAATATGACCGGCTCGCTGAAACCCTCAAGAGACTTCAGTACGGCCCCCACATTGGTGCCCTTCGAGTCATTTATGTACCTCACACCATCGAGTTCCCTGACCAATTCAAGTCTGTGCTCCAGTCCGGGGAAAGAGGACAGCGCCCGCCTTATGTCCCGCATACTGCAACCCGCAAGACAGGCCATCAGGGCGGCGGCCATCGCATTCTCGATATTATGCACGCCCCTGATAATGAAGGTTTCGGGGTCGAGAGTTTCTTTGCCGTACGGCTCCGCAATACTGCCTCCCATACGGCTGAGAGCGGAAGCCGGAAGATTGAAACGGACCAATCCATTATCCAGGTAAACGCCTTCGACCTTTTTCTTTCTGCTGAAATAAAAGACCGCAGGGCCGTCATCGCCTTTGCTCATGCCGCCCAGGACATCCGGGGTCAGGGGATCGTCGGCATTCAGCACGATGAAATCGGACGGCCTCTGGTTCATGGATATCCTGATCTTGGCGTCCATGTACGCAGCCATTCCGTGGTATCGGTCAAGATGGTCGGGGGTCACATTCAGTATAGCCGAGCCTTTGGGCCTGAAGGCCTCTATGGTCTCGAGCTGAAAGCTTGAAAGCTCGACAACTATAAATTTCGGAGCAGGGCCGGGCTGCGGCCTTTCGAGCAGTCCCTGTATCTCGGCCGCCACGGAATTGCCGATGTTCCCGGCCAGGATGGAACCGGCGTCCGCATGCCCGACCATTTCGTAAAGAAGCGCGGTTGTCGTGGATTTGCCGTTTGTCCCGGTAATCGCCAGTATCTCCGGACGCGGGGCTTCGACTGCTGAATGAAGGACCTCGTAAGCGAGTTCGAGTTCTCCTATGACCCTGATGCCCCTGCTGCGGGCTGCGCGAAGCGGTTCGACATCGGAAGGCACGCCGGGGCTGACAACGACGAGGTCGGATGAAGTGAAAAGTTCGGGCGGATTGGAGCCGATGACCGTGGAGACGCGGGGATCAAGCGCATTTATTACATCTTCAAGTTGCGCACACTCTTTTCTGTCGGTCACCGTGACTTCGGCGCCGAGGAATGCGAGAAGGTTGGCCGCCCCGACGCCGCTCCTCGCAAGACCGACTACGGTAATCTTTTTGTCATAAAAAGCTGTCCTCATTGCCCGCGGAAATAGCCGTTTCCTTCTGTTCGATTATGCCTTATGAAGCCCGGACGGACGATCTTTTGCCCCCGGCCCCGGCCATTTTATTTTTATTCTTGTTGCGGGCCCTGTTCTTCACCTGCTTCTTGGCTGCGGCTTCGCCCCTGACTCTGTCTCTTACCGAATTGAGCCGCTTGTCCTTGCTTACCTTGCCGCGGTCTTTTCTGGATATCTTGCCCCTGTCGCTGCCGGCCTTGCCGCGGTCTTTCTTCGTCAGCCTGCCCCTGTCTTTTCCGTCCACCCTGTTGCTCACAAGATGCCTATAACCTCCGCGTCTTCCATCGCGCTTTACATAGGCCTTGCGCTTGGCAGCCACCATAAACGGGGTTTCCGCATCAACGGTATAAGAAATCTCGGGCTGGCTCTTTCCGCTCACAACATCCTCTGCCAGGGCAAGCAGGGTTGCGGAATTATCCCAGACCTTGCTCCGGTTGGTCTCGCCGAGAAGCGATGCGACCATTAAGGTATTGCCCTTCTGCACGGCGAACGCCAGGCAATGCCCCGCCGATCTTGTAAAACCGGTCTTGCCCCCGAGCACATCCTCATCGTTCCACAGCATATGGTTCGTGTTGCGGAGAGAAAGCCTTCTGCCGTCTTCGGTATGGACCTGCTGCATGCGGGTATTTATTATCTCTCTCATGAGCGGATAACGCAACGATTCTTTCATTATGAGGGCGAGATCAAAGGCCGTGATATGCTGCCCGTCGCCCGGAAGCCCCGAGGCGTTAATAAACCTTGTATTGTCCGCGCCGATTGCGTGGACCTTCTCGTTCATAAGGCCGACAAATTTCGTTTCCGAACCCGACACCGACTCCGCCAGCGCTACGGCTGCGGCATTGACCGACCTTATCAGGGCCAGGCTCAACAGGTCTTTTATCGTAAGCTTGTCGCCTGCCCGCAGCCTCGGCGCGACCGACGGCGTCATGGCCGCCTCCCTGCTTATCGTAACGACGGTGTCGGGGTTCATCCTGTCGAGCACGACCATCGAGGTCACCAGCTTTGTAGTGCTTGCCGGTTGGAGTTTGGCGTTGGGATTTTTGGCAAAGAGTATCCTGCCGGTCTGACCGTCGAGCACTACGGCGGCCCTTGCGTCAACATTGGAAGCGAAGGCCTGCCCCTGAAAAAGGCAGAACATAAAAATCAGGACAACTGCCGCCGGATAGCCTATATATGCGCGTATTGCTGTTTTCATTAGTGTATTAATCCTCCCTGGCAGAAATCCGCCCGAATCTTCCGGTTCGGCGTCTTAAAACCATTACCTCAATTTTAATGTCGCAAGGCTGAAAAACGCAAGGATAATACCCGCTATCCAGAACCTTACAATGACCTTCGGCTCGGACCATCCCTTCAATTCAAAGTGATGATGTATCGGCGCCATCTTGAATATCCGTTTGCCTGTGAGTTTGTATGAAGCAACCTGCAGCAGGACCGAAATCGTCTCAATGACAAAAATGCCTCCCACAAGCGCGAGCACCATTTCCTGTTTCGCGACCACTGCAAGGGTCCCGAGCGCGCCGCCGAGCCCGAGCGAGCCGACATCACCCATAAAGACCTCGGCCGGGTAGGAGTTGTACCATAAAAAACCCAGGGACGCGCCCACGAGCGCCCCGCAAAACACCGTCAGTTCGCCGGTGCCGGGAAGATACATTACCTGGAGATAACGGGCAAACACCGCATGCCCCGCAAGGTATACCAGCGCCGCATTGGCGCATGCGGCTATAGCCACGAGGCCTATGGCAAGCCCGTCTATGCCGTCGGTCAGGTTCACTGCATTGGAAGATCCGACCATCACAAGTATTGAAAAAGGAACATAAAATACACCGAGGTCGAACAGCCATTTTTTGAAAAAAGGCACACTGAGAATGGAAGAATTGGGTTCATTGGGGTTGATGTAAAGGACCACGCTGAGTATGCAGGCGAGGACCATCTGCGCCCCGAATTTATACAGCGCCCTTAGTCCCGTCGGGTTTTTCTTTACCGCCTTCAGATAGTCATCCAGAAAACCTATGGCCCCGAAGCCGAGCAGGGACAACATCACAACCCAGACATACATATTTCTCAGGTTGCCCCACAGCAGCATGGCGACCATAATGGCGGCGATAATTATCAGGCCTCCCATCGTGGGAGTGCCTGCCTTGGAAAGATGGGTCTTCGGCCCGTCATCCCTTATCTGCTGGGTCATGCTGATCTTCTTCAGCCACACGATGACCCTCGGCGCGATTACGATGGTGACCGTAAGCGCGGTAAAGGCCGCAAGGGCCGTCCTGAATGTAAGATATTTGAATACATTCAGTCCGGACAGATAAGGCACCAGATAACCAAGCAGTTCATACATGCCTATTTTCTCCCATCACTTTTCCCGGGCTTGCCGTTTTCCGCAATCCCCCCGTCCATAATCTCCATTACCCGCTCCATCTTCATGCTGCGGGACCCCTTTATCAACACCACATCTCCGGGCGCGACCAGTCGCGAAAGGAACTCTCCGGCCTCCACGGATGTCTCTTTTGCGGTTCCGTCCGGGCCGTAAGCGGCCACCGCGCCTTTCATCAGGTCGCCCACCCCGATAAAACACCCTATCTTCTGTTCCCGCAAAAAACGACCTGTTTCTTCGTGGGAAGCCCTGCCGAACCCGCCGAGTTCGAGCATGTCGCCCAGCACGGCCACAGACCTGCCGCCCTC
>JGI20214J51088_10000728_pt1 | contig 22568 bp, 22 predicted proteins | sample WetSurMetagenome_FD_51088 | JGI IMG/M metagenome (IMG submission 51088) | reverse complement strand
GGGGGGGGGGGGGGGGGGTTGGCCAGTTGGTCGGTCAATCGGTCGAATCGTGTGGTGGTGGTGGTTCAAAGCCGAGCATGAGAACGAGTGCCGCGGCGTTTGTGTATGTTGGACATGCGGGCCTTGGGGAAAGATTGCTTGGCCCGTCTCGCACGACGATTCCCCTTGAGAGCTGGAGGAACAGCACGTTTGCGAGACTGCATGTAGAGCTCAGCCATGGTGGGTAGCGTGTAGATGTCAGCGCCATTAGGGACGGGCGAAAAGACGGTAGAACCCATGGCCCGCGTAGCGAGGCGTTCCTTCCCCGTCACCGGGTCAATGGTACCATCTGGATGGCCAGCCATGAGATGAGGCATCACGTGGCCAGGCTCCATGTGGAGCACGTTCTTCTTGATTCCCCTTCTGCCAGAGGCACCCGTCGTGTTGACACGAATGTAAGCAGCGTAGCTGACAAAGTAGGTGAGCTGGATGGTGTCCCAGAAGGGATCCACGTGCTGGAGCGTAACACGGTAGATGCCCTCCCAGTTCATAGTGGGGTCGGTGGGGGACGCAATGTTCCAGGATCGGATGCGAACGCGAATCACGTCACCCTCCCAGAAGTGACCCCGAGCAAGGACACCCGACACTGTCTCAAGGCCAGAGTCCTCGCCCACTTCGTACCAGTCGCCGCGGTCGAGCGTCAGTTCCATGGCCTCCAGGGCGACAATGGTGTCGGGATCACAGCAAGCCGGGAAATCGGCAAAAGGGTCAGGTGGTGTACCACCAAGGGTGACGTCTAGCGGAGCATTGAGCAGACTGGGCGGAGTTACAGTGTAGGGTGGGAAACCGCAGTCATTAAAGTCTGTGGTGAGGAAGTCGTAGAACTCCTGCGTGGCCAGCCAGAAGAAGATGATGCCTTTGCTCTGGGTAGCCGCCAGGTTGCCAATGTCAAAGTTGAGCCACAGGTCCAGGCCACTGACCACAAACATGGGGTTGATGCCCAACGCCGGCAGCAGGTACTTGTTGTGCGCTGGCCCGTTGGGAGGGGTGTCGGGATTAAGCATGCGCTTCACCAAGGGAGCGGTGACACGACTGGATGTCCCAGACACTGAGAACACATTGCTTGTGTCGTCACCGGCCATCCATCCGTAGGTGAGCGGCGCAAACACAACCTGCTTGTCCTCGTTAAAGATGCCCGACCCTGAGGAACCGGGCTCAGAGTTTCCGTCAAAGAACACTTGGTCAATGCTAACGGCAAAGCTGCTGCCCCGGTCCTTCTGGATGGCTTGCACAGCACCAAAGTGACCGAGCTTGGTGATGAATCCAAAATCAAAGGACAGGCCAGCGATGATCTGCCCCTTCTGCAATTCCCAGCTCGGACCAAACTGAAAGTGGGGCTGGCTGACCAGTGTGATGACCGAGCCATCTTCCTTGGTGAAAGGAACCACTCGCATGAGCATCACATCCGGGAGGCCAGCCCAGCCCACGACCTCGGCAAACATGGTGTACTTCTCCGTGGTGCTCCCATTGATGCCCATGATCTCGACCATGTAGAAGGCATCGACGAGGGGGTACTCTCCCACCACGGGGTCAAACTCGCACGTCGTGGGCTCTTGCAAACAATGCACAGCCGTGACAAAGGTTCCAATGGAGTCAATGAACACGCCACTGCAGATGCTCGTATCCAGGCCGCCAATGATGACCTGAACAGCGGCGCTCTCAACAACGTTCCGCTGTGACTCACGACCAATCAGAGGGCTGGATCTCTCCGAGGTGTAGTGGGCTGCCAACGCTGCCAGTGCCAACGCGATGATGGAAATGACAATGGCCAGACCGACTCCAGTCCAGCGTGTTGTCTCGGCCGTGCTCATGGGTGCTCCAATGGGGGCATTGGGTGTTGTTGTCGCTCGAGATCCAACTGTTGCTGCTGCCGCACCGCCTGGCAGTCCAGTGGCCGAGAACTTGCCGTTGCTGGTGTTCCCGCTCATCGTTCGCTGTGCTTCTGGGGACTCTTCATTCTCAAACGTTGTGTTGTCAGTGCTTACGGATTGGCGTCTCTGTTTATCTCCACTCTGGCTTCGTCGTCCTTGCGCGCAAAGTCACCCCGAGTGTTCCTTGTCCAGCACGTCCACGAGTTCCACCGGTCGCTGGGCGTGTTGTTCAAGGTAGGCCCGGATCACTTCAAAGTTGGCCTGCTCCTGAAGTTCGCGCTCCTTGTCTTGCATCGCGGCCCATATCATGGCCCAACGCTCCATGTAGGTTGGCTGGGGCATGACGACTTTGACCCTCCGATATCCAACGATGTCGGAAAAAATCTTCATTCACCGCCAGTGACATCCAGCCTGGATTTCTTGTGCGGACAGTCGGAAGGATCCTCGTTGTCATCGTCATCTTCCATCGCAGGCGCCGCGATAGCGGGCAAGAGGAGATCTCCAATGTTGACAAAATACTGGCGTTTCCATTCCTCTTCGTGGGCCTTGGCATCGAGAAAGGCACGGATTACTTCCACAGTGTATGCTTCCTGCATGCGACGATAGATGCCGGCAAGCATTGTCATTTCTTCCATGTAGGCGCGTCTTCCTTCCGCGGTCCTGATGGGTCGGGCCCGCACGTTTGGCCTGGGCATGATCCCTTTGTCTTTCACAGCTAATGCTTTCGTCTATTATGACCACCGCCGTGACGTCTTGTACGTGCCATCTCCCGTTCTTCTCGAATGACTGCCTGCCGGGCCCGTTCGTTTGCAATCTTTTGTTTCCTGTCAGCTGCAAAGGCGTCCCACAGTTCTCCGGACAGCGCCTTCTCGGCGAAAGTCGGTTCCCAGTCCCTCATGTAGCCCGCTCGCCGCCACTTGTAGAGAAGGCTCATCTCGCGGTTGCTGTGAAACTGCGGAGTTACACCCTCGGGACCCCGCTCTGGATGATCTAGAATTCTCTGTACAAAGCCAGTGTTATCATCTTTGCCAGTGTTTTCGCAGAAGAGAAACTGGACCCAGGCCAAGTAGAAGCATCGGTCAGGATCGTCTGGTTGTGCGACTGTGCACGATGCGATTCCCAAGCACGTCCTTCCGTGGGTCATTCCCTGGATAATGCTCCATATCTCGCTGGGGAGTCGTTTCCAGGGATTTCCCCGTGCACATACCCACATTGTCATAATGCGATCTTGGTTGAGGACCCCGCGTATCGTTTCGGTGGTCTCAACTCGAAGAGATCCGCATCCATCCAAGAGCAACAGTTCGCCCTGACCCATCCATCCCATGCCAAAAGGGAGGGTTGGATCTGGCATGTCCATGTTCGATTTCACTCCGCTGCCTTTTCAAAACTGGAGGCCCACTTAGAGCTAAAACGCTTTCCCCAATGGCAACCATCTCGGAGCTGACCTTTGCGGAGCGAGTGGTGCTGCCCTTTTGCACACTAGTCCCCATCACAGTAGCAGTGTTTGGTTACTGGGTGTGGAAGCGTGACAAGGCCAATGCAGAGGAGCGCATGTCCGAGCGTCTCAGCTACTTCTTCACGGCCAACTGCGCGGGGATGCTGGGCCTGGCTATCTATCATGTGCTGCGCCATGTCATGTTCGTGGTGGACTACCGCATCGGCATGACTGCCTTTGGAACCAGCTTCCTCGTGTTTGTAACGCTAGCCATGCAGCTGGACGTCCTCCAGCTTGATGCGGACAGTGAGATCCTCCTGGGCCCAGGCAACGAGGTGGAGGACTACGTGGCAGTAGACGCCGAGGCACTGGAAGAGCTGGGTACTGAACAAGCCCGCGTGGGTCGCAACGTCCCGCGGCGAAAGTACATTGCCGTCATGACGTACCTGGTGATTGTGTTCCAGAGCGGATTCGATGGCCTTGTGCTCAAGTACAACCCCAATGCGTCAAGCTCGGCACTCCAAGTTAAGTTTTCCCCCTCTCGTCTTTATCCGCTTTTTCTGACCAAAAGAAAAAGGTGGTCATGTTCTTCTTGACCAAGGCGGTGGAGAGCGTGGTGGTCAGCACGGCCCTCATCCATGCGGGGATTAAGACGGGTTACTATCTGCTGTACATGACTAACTTCACCGCTACCGTGGCCCTCAGTACCCTCTCAGCCTATGACTTGGTGCCCAGCGACGTGGTCATTGGCACATTTGAGCATCCCATCTTCCAAATGGGCCTAGGCGCCACTGGGGGACTGTTACTCTGTCTGAGTTTTTATTTCTTGCACCTGGAAGCCCTACGCAAGTCTGTGGGCAAGCGGTGGATTGGCAACGCGGTTTTCATTACAACGTTTGCACTGGCTGCCGTGACGGGCATGTTTGGATGATGACCCTCGAATGAAAACGCATCTTCAGCCCTTTCGATGCTCTAGACGAACATCGTAGTCACGAGCCCCGTGAATCATGTCGGCCCGAATGGGGAGTCCGTGTTCGAGAACTCGGTACTGCGAAACGTCCCATCCCCTCGCCGCGCAGATTGCTCCCAGCACCTTGGGCGTTGGGCATCCATACACAGAGACACCGTGCAGCAGACGTGTACCATCGGGCATGTGCATGATGGCATCCCAGGCCACTGCTTCCTTGGGAGCGTTGTTGTTCGACAGTTCAACACCATCGTCTGCGAGCTCAGCATACACGTCAGCGCCAGTGTCGGCAGGATCGTCCTCGCCATATTCATAGTAGGCATTCTCATCGTCGTCGTACAGCAGCGTGTCTTCCCATGCAGCTCTATCTCTCTCATGCATGTCCTCGTCGTCACCGTCATCTTCGTTGTCGTCGTCGTCGTCCTCGTGAATGACGACTTCGTCTTCAGTCCACACTCGAGGACCGCGTTCCAGCAAGAGAGTCCGAGCAGACATGCTGCCTGTTTGCTCAGAACTAGCAGTGGCCCAGGCACATTCAAATTCGGCGTCGTTGTCTGGGAAGTTGTTGCACTCGCCCGTCAGTGGCAGCCTCTTGACAAGTTTGGGCGCCCGGGGTCCACCCAACGGACGGGGAAACTCGGGCAGATCCGCGGAGAGCATGGGTGGCAGGGGAACCATCTTTGATGATGATGATGATGATGCCGACGTCACTTGAACAAACGAGGGGAGACGAGGCAGTCCAGTGTCAAGGGCAGCTTCCTCAAAAACCTTGTACTTCCCTGTCCCAGGATGTGACCCCAGCACGAGCGGAGGCAACGTTGGTCCATTGCTGGCGTTGATAGCACAAGGAACCAACCACTGTTCGCGTTCAGCGTTCTCCTCGATGCGATGCGATCCGGGCACCAAGCATAACAGGTCGTGGGCGTAGTCGAGCGGATCCTCACCCGCGGGAATCTCCACGTGCATGTTCTTGTAGAAAAGAAAAGAGGGCTCCCCCTTTTTGTCCTTGATGCTAGTGAGATGAACAGTGCTACCCCCGTGAATGAGACAATGAGGTCCTCGCAGCGGCTGTCGATCGGGATGCGAAAAAAGACCCACTCCAGCAGGTACGATATCAACCTGCGAGCATATCATGACTCGCAACGTGTCAGCGTCCATGGGTGCAAACTCTGGCGCGTCCAGTTGAATGTAACCCACTGATGTGGTGTCCCCTTCGCCCAGCACGTGGATCATATTGGTCTTCACAGGGACCAAGGCGTCGTCTGCCTCCTCCTTGCCCTTGGATTGCCATGATGATGGCAATGCCGGATCGAGGGCACCGTCATCGTCGTCTGGCGCAGTGCGTTTCTTGCCAAAGCCCTCCATCACATGTGAGTTTCCCCACCTTTGGAAAAATATTTTTCCTCTGACCGACGGCGGATTCGGTAGTCAACGCGGCCATAAATTTTTTGTACAACGCCGAGGAGACACCAAAGGGTCAGCATGGCAGGCGCAGTGGAAGCACAAAATCAGCTCCTGAGCCACGATATCACCGGTGGGTCAATGCCTACAATTGTCATTGATGTGGACGCGCCGTGCACCATTCGCGAATCCGAGGGAGTTCTTGAGCGCGCTCCGCGTGCCACGCACGATGCCTGGGCTCAGGACGTGCGCGAGATGTACAAGAAGAAGTGCACGCCCGACTGGCCGGTTCTGGTCAAAAAGACAGAGGACCAAATCTTGTCCGCCGCGCGCTCGGGTGAAAATGGTGTCACCATTGTAGATCTCCCAAAGCACGCGCCCATTGCAAAGCTCGTGAAGTTATTGAGTGACGCCCATCCGAGCATGTCGTTCACGTACTCGTACTCTACCGAGTACAAGATCTACGGCATCCAATGGGAATAAAACACAACGGACGTTGCCGTCGTGCCTTTTTATTCGTCATCTCCAGCATCGTCTGCATCTGACGCCTCATCCATCACATCTTCGGGGGCCCTGCCCACGCTCAGTGGGGTTGCACCGTCAGTCGGGGCTCCCTCCTTGGTGGCAGCCAGGGCCTGCTTCTTCCTGGGTGCGACAGTGGCCTTGGTGTCGTCGCTGTCCACCATGTTCTTGTACTCAATGTCCATGCGTGGGAACCGCTCAGACAGCATGGGGAGCAGCATGGGTGGCTCGCTGATTGATTGAGGCGCGGGGAACGTGGTGTAGGTGACCATGACCTTTTCATCTCATTGAGTCAGACAATCAGGGAAGCCGAAGATGGATACCTTAAAGCTCACAACGCCCTCCTTGTACTCCTCGCCCGCCACGCAGGCATCGATCCACCGTTTGTGCGTCAGCGGAATCACTTCAATCCACTGATCCAGCAGTGGCACGCGGTTCCGTTCCATGTTGAGCATCACACTGCCCACCGTGCTGCGAATGTAGCTGCGAATCGTCCACAGATCCATGAGCAAAAAGGGCAGCAACTCGTTGGTGCGAGGCAACTTGAGACGGTCCACCACGTAGCCACACTCACGAATGGTGTTGGCCGGGTAGTTGGCAATGTGGGAGAGAATGTGGCCCATGGGTACAATGACCCAAGAATTGTGGGCCTGCAACACCCCAGGAGGAGGCACAGCAAACTCGTGCTCCGGGGGAGGTGCCGTCAGACCCAACTGAACGGCCTGCGGTGGGCTGAAAGGATGGAGTCCATGCCACAGATCCTCCGAGGTGATGCCTCCAAAGGTGCGACAGACCTCGCTCGAGTGGAACACATTGACCACCTCTTTGAGCACGGGGATCTGACGCATGTCGGGCTTGCCATCAGTGCTGGGCGGGATGTGGCACACCATGTCGGCGTGGATCGTCTCCTGCTTGAGTTCATCCGCGAGCTCCTGGGTCTGCTGCCTCTTCATATCCGCGTAGACTGGTGGAACTACGCTGCTAGCCACGGCCACAGGCATGGGCAACGTGTTCAAAGGTTCTGCGAGGGACACACTGTTGATAAACACGGCATCGAGGCCGTAGTGTTCCGGAGACAGCGCCTGCTTCTTGTCAAGTGCGGGGTTCTTGTGCGGTCTCATGGCTCTGCTGGCCCGGGGCACACCGCCCAGTGCCTCGGCCAGAGACATCTTGGCAAGGAACCCATTGTCGGCCATAATCTGAAACCCTGCTGCACAGTAGGCAAAGGACATGGGAATGACGCGCACATTCACCCTGGCTCGAGCAGGAGCCGACTGCCCTGGAAAGCAGGCCATGGGATCCACATGGACCAAATCCGACGTCTGATAGCGCTGACAGAGCCATCCAAGCAAGGCATCACTAGTGTTGACCTTTTGCGGCCCTGCATGGAACGGGGTGTTGCGAGGTTGTTCTTCCACCTGCATTCTCGCCTCTGCCCTCTTTTGAAAGACGTTTCTGTCGTCCGTTTTACGTCGTTAAAAGAGTCTGGTGATTCATTCTGATTCCACCTGGATCACAATGGGGGGAACGACGGGGACGGGAACCTTATGCACACCGCATAGCAACGCGTACCCCCAAGAAGTCGAGCACTTGTCCACGCACGTCTTACATCCCGCACTCGAAGTGGGCGAGAAGTGTGGCGGGGAATACATTTGTAACCCGCACCGAAGGAGTACCATCTTGTGCACTTCAGTCACAAACACATCCCATCCGGTGGACAGTTCCTTCCACAACACGGCTGACATGTCCACTTTGACAGCAATGCGTCCCGTTTTCGCTCCTACGGAGACCTCAATCACTGGCTCCATGCTTGTTGGCATGCACACATCCCCCTGCGCCATGGTGGACATTCCGCGGGTAACTGTGTGAACGTTGGGCGGAAGGGCGAACGGATCATGCTCGATAATCCATGCACTGATGACGTCGACCCATCGGTTCTGCTCGCCAGACCAAAACCAACACCGATCAGCACCATCGACCCCAGGAAGCTGAGCCACGTCGTCGTCCATTACCACGCGATCCCTCTTCATATTGTGCGGTCTTTGTCCCAGCCGCGGAGAAAAAAATTTTTTCCTCGGTCTCCTCCTCCGGTAATAAAAAAATCTTTTCTTTCCCGCGGTGCAAAAACCTTGGAGGGTCATGAGGAGGCTGTAATTTCGAGACCTGTCAAGTGTGGAAGGCTCGTTACAGAGCTTTTTGAGGTGGTACCCATTGTATCGGTCACGGGTGCGCGACAGACGAACAGATGACATGCCGATGAAACGGCGTCTCGTCGACGAGACCTCCCCGTCGTCTTATTTGCAGCAACAGGAACCCTACGATCCTTGCAAACGTTCCTTTGTGGCATGGGATGCTGCAGCTGCAGCTGGAGACGACGATGACGACGAGGGCATGTGCTCTATTGAGGAGCAGGCGCCACACAGCTTGAATGGATTTTCGTACCATCACACGGAGCAGAAACAGCAGCAACAACAGGAGGAACCCCTTGTCTTCATCGACCTCGAGGGGCCTCCTCCAGCCGTGTTACTTGTTGATGCTATTGATATGACTCGTATTTGGACACCGTTGAGGAGCGCAAGCAGGAATCAGCAAGTGCACTGCATGTTTTGTAAGACGGGCATGATCCGAAATAAGTGGCCCGATCACATGAAACACAAGCACGAACAAGCGATGCGGGTGTGTCCATTTGCTTACTGTGCCAAGGAATCGACCACCGCTCAAGAGGGCCGTGAGCACATACTCAAATATCACGACGTACGGGGTTACCGCTGCCGGGACTGTCCCGACCTTATCTTTGACCGTCGGGCCACGCAATGGAAGCACCAGTGCCAAACTCATTTGAACTGGGCGCCTAATGACTTCCACGTGGACATTGGGGAGGAGCCGCTGCACGAAGACGACCCAGGCGGGACGCGCGGTGAACGCATCTTTTATGATGATCACTATTACGACGACGACGAGGATGACGAAGACGAGGGAAGTGGCAGAGGACGGAATCATCAATCACCCTTCTCTCGTGGTGGTGCTGGTGCAGCTTCTGTCGGCGGCGGCGTTGGTGGTGTCGGTCCCTCCTGTGGTACTCCAAACGCTGGAAGGGTGGGCAGTTCAAAGTTAGGTAGCTGTATCTCCGGCCTCGTCCCTTGGTAGCCGCGCCAGAAGAGCTTGGCGTAGATGCACAGCAGGAACCAGGGCACAGCAGCCATGGGCATCATCAGGGCATGGAACATGGCATGCGGGAGATGCGGATAATACTGGTTGGCAATCAACAGCGCCACCAGCCACTGCCCTATCCAAAAGATGATCAACGGCACTGGGAAGAGCGTCCTCCACTGCGTGGGATCTCGGATGATACCCCACCAGGGGAATGTGGCCAGTCTCACATAGATAAACATGAAGATCCAGCGCCAGGCACCCGTGCGCTCCCGAGTCATCATGTACATAAAGTTGTTGATGCCGCTGACCTTGACCGCAACCGTGTTAATCGAGACGTCAAAAAATGAAGGGGAAACCATCCTTACCTTGGAGACGGCTCCGAACCACGCACCGTCCATCTTTCGCCATGCAGCAGGCTTGTCGTCGGTAATGGTTGCCGTGTTGACCTCACGGGTGATGCGTTTGATCACCACGTAGGTTCCTCGGTAGGAGCGCCATCGATTGATGAGAGACCAGAAGGTCCACACCAGATGCGTGATAAGAAAGAGAAACCCCACACCACCGTAGTCGTCGGCAATCTGATAGCGAGGTGCCACGGCCAGTTGTCTGCACTGCTTGGCATCTGGTCCTTGCAGCAAGATCTCGACCAAGCCTCGGCCCATGTGCAAGAAGGTGGGTGGCACATCCAACACGTAGTTGGCCGCGTAGCATGCGCCCTCAGCCAGGCGACGTTCCGCCTGGTACATGTCTTTTTCGCAGAAGACTTGCACGTGGCCACTTTGCACCAAGGGCTCGTTCTTGTAGTCGGCATCGCTTCGAGCCTCGTCGACGACAATCACCTTTCTGGGGCGGTGAGCGCAAAAGAATGCATTACCACGGAACATTGGAAACCTTGTTGATGCCCGAGCTGACACATGTCTGCAAGGCACGTGAAATATTGTTCTCGCAGCGCCCGACCTGGACGAGGCCCACCACGTTGGCGTGGACGGGAACGTTGCGATTGCTCATCCCCACAAGACTTTGGCTCTGGTGTCTGGTGTTGTGTTTTTATTTATCGACAATGCGTGTCAATGCTTCTTCCACGCAGGTGGCACGCATTCGTTCCAGATAGGTGGTTTCGGGGCCAAAAAAGAATCTCCCATTGGTGAGGATCCAAATGCATCTTGCTCCGTTAGCGTACAAGATGTGAGCCACGCCCCGAGCCCTGAGATTGTGTTCGTTGCGCAGGCGTCCGTCAATGTGCTCAATCTTCTCCAACGTGTTGGCAGTGGGATTGAAACGCGCATACCGAACCTCCTTGTCAAGGACGCTCAGTTCGGCGGGAGTGATTCCAAACCGCTTGGCAAACCCCAGCGGATCCTTGCGATCGCCAGGGGCACAGGCAATGCCAGCTTCGCTCATGCTAATGTGGCGTTCTCCTTGTGGCATATTCAGAGCCGGGGCGTCAAATTCAGTGGGAAGCCCGTAGATTTCAGGACCCGCCGCCCGACTGACATGCGTCTCCGATTCGTCTTCCTTCTGCAACACGGCCAAGCGCTTGAATCGTCCTTGGTTGCCCGTGTCAACGTCCTGGCGTGGTCTCCGCGGCACAAAGGGAGGAGGGCCTTGGGCCATTGGTACGTTTGGAGCAACAGCTGGAACAGCTGCCGTGATGGAAGCCACGGGTTGAAAAACGGGCTCTCTCGCTGGTTGAAAATTCAGAAAGGGATCATCCTGTTCCACTGCTTGAGATTGACGCTTGGTCGCCGCTTGTTGCTGCTGCTGCCTCTGTTGCTGCTGGGCGTCTAGCTGGTAGATGCGATTCAAACGCTCGGCACGGCTCACTCGTGGTCGGCCGTCCCCAGGCCCCACGCCCCGTTGTTGATATTGTTGCTGTTGTTGTTGGTGATATTGTTGCTGCTGCTGTTGTTGCGCAGGCTGAGGCGGCGGATCCAACCGAACCCCGTAGATGTGGCTGGTTCCAGGCAACTGGACAGTTCCTCCAGTCGCAGGAGGAGGGGCTTGGTTTGGTCGACCTCCCATTGTCCCACGCGGTTGGACAGGAGGTCGGTACCCCCGCATGATGTCCGTCCCTTCCTCCCTCCCCTACCGCCCGCCCCTCTGTTGTGATGTCGTGGCAGGTTTCCTGTCCGCGTCAGGGGAATGAATTGCACACCCGTGCGAGTGTTTTTATGGTTACAAAAACACAGGGCCTGAAATATGTGCCCGTTGTCCATCGTGGAAACTATTAAGACAGTTCCACACACCTCTTGCGTCAGGGAGATATGGAACCAGTGCTGCTGCCGGGGGAAGAAGAACCTCCAGCGGTCTTCCGCGCGGCATCGCCTTCGTCGCCACCGCCAGGAGATGACGAAGATGTGGAATTGGCACGTCCCACTCCAGTCATCATCGTCCAGCCTCCCGAACCTCCCCCGCCAGAAATGAGGACTCTCTCCGACATGCGTAGTGAGCGTCGAGTCCCAGTCGAAGTGGATAGACCCCTCTCAGACTACTGGGGTCGTAGCCAGTGGCACTCCCATGGAGTCAAGGAACGTGAACCCGAGAGAGGTCCACAGACCATTCATGACCTCTTTGCGGCATCGGGTGGCAACCCCGCCGGTCCCCTCTACGCAGAGCTCCAGGCTCCTGCCATTAGAGGCCAGATGTACGCCGAGACCATGCGCATGAGGATCGAGCGCCTTGTCCAGATCTACCGCGATTTGGAACACGTTCACTCCAAACGCCAGGATGCCCAGACACAGGATCGCATGCATCTCGTCATCCAATGGGTGTCCACTGCGCTGCAAGAGCAGGACCAGCAGGATCTGCTGGATCGAAACACGCCCATGTTCAAGAACCGTGAAGAGGGCCGCATTGTCCATGCGTACAAGAGCCCCGGACAAGAGAGGATGTCGGGCCCTGCGCTCTTTGTGCTCACCAGGACGTACCTGGAGCTGTCCGATCTGGTGCTGGGCCTCGTGGGGACCTACGGACGTGTGAATCCCATGTTCACGTACAACATGGCCACCGAGGACAGCAAGTTCTTGCGCACGTTTTGGGGTCCGACTCCCCGCCCCGCTTACAACGGGAGTGGACCCGACTGCAACGGGAACTCTCTGGGGTTTTCCCATCGCTACGCCTCGGGAGTGGATGCTCGTCCTCGTGCGGTCATTAGGCCCGATGAATCGCAGCGACGAGTGGTGCGGCGATACTATCCCGAAGACATGTCGGGGCGCTGGGACATTGGCGCGAGCTGGTCAGAGTTCCAGAGTGCACCCTACTCGGCACGCTGGCAGACCACGGGTGGATTCTTTCAGACCACCCCTCCCACCGTGACGCCCGATGACCCTGTCCACAACGCGGGCATCTCGGGCGACCACTTTGTGTGCTGTCAGATGCCCAGAGATCACCCGGGGTGCTTCGTGGACACGTACAGCGAGAAGACCAACCAGCCTGTCCGCTACAAGGTCCTGCGCATGCGTCGATGGAAGACCGTTCGGCTTGTACAGCGGTCAGACGACGCTGAGATTGCACAGCCCGCAGCGTCCATACGCGCGGCGTGGAACCCCGTTCGTCGTGGAACGGCCTGGCTCGATAAGATGCCCTACGACCGCATCCATGCCGAGATTCTCACAGTGAAGAAGGACCTGACGCCCGTTATCGTGGCAGCCTATCGCACGGCAACCAACGCTGCAGAGTTCTTCGCCGTCTTGGAGGCCTCGGACATGAACAAGCTGGTCAGGCTGCTTCGTCTGCAGGATGCCTACAACAGCTACTGGAAGTGCGGCGATCCAGTGCCCACCTCGCCCTTTGGCTGGATGAAGCGGATCGCACACTGGCTCCTGCTTGACCGGGCTGAACCGTTGGCGTACAATGTGTTTGTTCGACTACTTGAGAGGATCCCTGAGCTGAACAAGCCCGTCTACGACACCTACGCCACTGTGTTTTCATCTGCGCTCGTGACTGTTCTTCAGCAAGTTGCCCCTCGAGCTGCTGCTGCTGCCGGACTATCGGTAGACGAGGAGGAGGAGGAGGAGGAAGGCGGAGTGACGCCTCCTCTATCGCCTCCTCTCACGCCTCTCACGCCTCCTCTTACGCCCTTTGGAGAGTTCGAGGCGTTTGAACGAGCTGACAGAGTGTTGAACTCCGCCCTGTTGCCCGAGGAGTTGGCCGAAGTGACGGCCATCACACTGTACCCAATGGCGGAGGCTGTCTCAGCCAAGGCCAGTGCTCGTGCCTTTGACATTCGCGGTAGCGGTGGTGCAGAAAGTGACAATCTGGCTACGTCTCTGCAGACTGTCGCTGTCAGAGTCCTGCAGACAGGCACCATCATCCACGACGCCGTGCGCATTCAAGTGGCTGGAATCGCTGCGCCCGGAGGTTATGGCGGTCTCAAGGCAGCAGCAGCCGAGGTAGTGGCCAAACTGAGGGACACGCTCAGGGCACTTGACCGTATGATTCCAGCCGAAAACGAACCGTTTGTTCCAGCAATGATGCTCGAAAGGGCCACGTCTCTGGAGGAACGCAGTGCGCGGTTGATTCCTGTCCCAGGTCTCAAGGCCCCTGGAAACCCTCGCTTCGAGGCCCTGAACACGACGGACGTGCCGGACGTCCCCATTGCTCTGGCCATGATCGCTGCGGCCAGGGGCGGTGGAGGAGGCGGTGGCGAAGGTGGTGGCGGTGGGGGCGCAAGCGAAAGCCCGGGGACAGTGTTGGTACCGGCGACTCCGACGCCCAGCGAAGAAGAAACACCACTTCCGGCTTTCCCGTCGCTTGAACCTGGGACGACACCGCTGCCCCCGACTGTCCCCGCAGAGGAAGGAGAAGGACGCGTCAAACCTGAGCAGGTGATCCCGCCGGTGAACGACAAGGACATTGCCGATGAACGGGTGGCACTGGACGTCCTGGACAAACGTGACAACGCGCTCTTGGCCACGATGGGAATGATGCCAATCACCCGAGTCGAGAAGCTCTATACGGAAATCGACATTCTGAACCAGGCTCGTTCGAATTTCTGGGATCGCCTCGCCGCGACCAGTGGTGTGCCTGCCCAGCAGATTACGGACCTTCGCAATCTTGCTGGGAACATTGTCCTTCTGTCGACGCGGAAAGCCTCCAACCTCGGTCCTGCGTTTGTTCGGCTCGAAGTGGCCGAGACCCTGTGGGGTGGAAGAGGCGCTGGCGGGAGACCGGAAACCCTGCAGCTGCTAAACGCTTTGACAGGCTACGTGGAAGTTTCCAGAGCAGCACTGGATGCAACCGCAGGACGAGAGTTTACCCCGGACTTCACCGTCGAGACGGGCGTCAAGCTCGTGGATCTGTACAACAAGATTTTTGGCCTGTTGCCAGCAGCAGACATTGCTGCTCAGTACAGAGACGACAGGGTTCTCTTCGATCCGCTGGGTCCCGCTGACGCCGTTGCCTTTGATCTTGCGGAGTTCTCGGGGTATCTCGTCAGAAATCCTGACGCCACAAAGGGAGACCCCAGGCAGCGCTACTGGAAAGAGGCCGCTGCCTCCCCGAACATTGACGTCATCAACAAGGACATTGATATTGTGCTGCGTACCTTTGGAGTTGCACGCGGCGGAGGCGAGAGCATCATGGTTCCCACCACGCTTGGATCAGCCAAGTTGCTGGGTCTTGGGGAGGCGACGACGTCCATGCTCTTCCGCAAGGGCGCAACGACTGGCAGCCTGGCAACCAAATCGGGGTTTGCCATTAAGAGAGACAGCGCCCAGTGGATTGTTCAGCGCCTTCGCGAATATGACCTTCGAACTGGCCGCGAGCCCGTCCCGGACAGCAACACGTTTGACATTCGAATCGGCTGGACGGCTGTTCCACCGCGCGCTGCCTGGAGACCTCTTGCCATCTTTGCACAGAGTTACGCCAGATTTGTCCGATACGTGGCGAAAATGCGGCGCGGCGACGACGCTACGGCTGAACTCTCCGACGTGAAACGAGAGTTGACACCGAGCGCGTTGACTGGGAAAAAGTCTCCCATGCAACTAGAGGAATGGCTCCACGATTCCTACGTGGAGTTGGCACGTCCAGACGGGGGGAGGGCCGTCCCAGATGGTCAGGAGAAGATCATCAAGCTCGAGCCGAACCAGGCTGCCATCCCGAACCTGGGAGCTTACATCGCCGTCGGCGATGGAGACGACACAACCGTCGATGATTGGGACGCAACGCCCGTGTCGCAGTCTGGTGGAGCTGCAGTCAACCCTCCTGCCCTAGCGGAGACTGACTGGAGAGATTGGGAATAAAAACCGGTCAGCCGCCTCTCAGAACTTGTATTGCATGCTCTGCACGGTGAGGGCCGTGTCCATCAGACCGGCCATTTGCAAGTGCGGGACAAGACAGCCCTTTCCATAGGGAGGAGGAGCCTCGTCGTCGTACTGGTGGTTCAGAGCGTTTTGGATAATGTCGTACACAGTCTTGGATGCTGTGAGATTACGAGCAGTGGCCTCGGCCTCCAGATCGGCAAGGAACTGATCCACTCCGCCGGGCTGCGGGTCGTTCTCAGGGATCTGAGCGGCCGCCTCGGATGCAGCATCGCTCGCGATGATTGCCTTGTTGACAGGATCGTTGCCAGCCATGTAGTCCAGAGCGGCAGCCTGCATTTCCCAACGATTAGCGTAGACTAGGCCGTCAGATCCAGCCACGCCAATGATTTTTCGCAACGAACGATAGGTTGCCTGATCACGGAGGGCCATCTCCAGGTACTCTTCCGGAGACATGGGCAGCCGTTTCTTGAGCGCCGCTCCATCGGTAGGGGAGACTGGATCTACGGCCGCTTCTGGCTTTCCTTGGTCTCCCTGTTGTTCTCCATCTGGGGCAGATCGCTTGCCAGGAGGGGCCCGTTCGTACTGGGTCACCTTGGTGCCGTCTGCCTTTTTGTAGCCACCCACGTGGACCTTTGCGTCTTCATCGGCCATTTCTGCCCTTGTTGGGGTTCGCAGAGTAATTTATTCACCAATTGGCGCTCTGAGCATCCAGTGGAATGGGATCCATGTCGGGGAAACGATTTTCATCCCCTGCTGATGCATGAACGACCTTGGTCCGAGGCTGTGCATCATGACCGTCCTCGCCATCGACTTTGGTCAAGGGCACCACAGTGGTCGCAATTAGTTCCACATCGGAAAGGTCAGAGTCATCCTCAGCACTGACTCCGTCTCCCAATGCAAGCAAGGCCCCGTCAGCAGGATCATAACGAAGCTTCCTCCGGAACAGCCACAAAAGGACCGACGAACTGACTGTTGTGACTCCAATCACACTCCATATGATGAGACCATTGCAATGCTCGGGGGAGCCCCACAGCTGAGGCGGTGGCGGTGGTATCACGTGGCCTTCGGGGTCCTTGCGTTCGGGACAGAATCGAGACATGAGACCGCCTGTGAGGCTCCCCGTCATCGTCTTGGCCACAAAAAGGATTTGAGAAATGTACTCACCCGTGAGGCTCCCCGTCATCATTTTGGCCATAAAGGTGGGCAGCCCCGCCAACGCCGAGTAGGCTCCCTCGTCGCCCTTCTTGGTGAGACGCATGAAAAAGGTGTAGGCCACCGTGGCCCAGATAATCTCGCCCAGCGTTGTGAAGAGCACGTACAACATAATGGGTGGCACAAAGGGCCCCAGGGCCATCCAAAAGGGCGCGATGCCGCCCACAAACGTGCCAATGATCATGGCGTTGAGGGGGTCAAGGCGATCCGTGACAATGGTAATGGCCCCGCTCATGGTTGTGGCAATGCAAATGGCCGGGTTCATGCCCAGTAGAATGAGATAGGGGAAAGTGGCAGCATCGGCATAGGCCCGTGTCACGTAGGGGAGGTAGAGAGCGTCAAAGTAGCGGAAACTGCTCTTGGCCCCCGTTAAGCACATGACCATGATAACGGCCCGCCAAAAGTTGGCCTGACCCAACACATCCCGTGCCCGCTGTCTCATGGTACGGCCTGCGTTGTCGGTCACATCCACTTCAGTCTCTCCTGTCTCTTCGTTGAGGACTCCGTCTTTCAGGCCAAACAACGCAGCGAAGAACATGGGCAGTTGGAGCAGCGCCGAAAAGGCGATGAGCATCGCGTATGGAGGCAGCATGAGCAAAATATTGTTTCCCCAGTAGAGACGCATCAGCTCAACCAGACCCGTGGAGAGGACACCCGCCAGGTTCATGATGCCGTAGTTAATGGTGAGGCCCATGTTGAGCGTGTCCTTGGTGGTGTAGTTCTTAATAGCAATGGGAATGGTGGGGTACATCCAGGCAATGCACGGGGCCACTCCCACACACAGAGTGAGGGTGGACACCCATCCTGTTCGCAGCAACACGGCGTAGGCCATGGCCAAACGAGCAATGAAACCCAAGGCACTAGCCCCGCAGATGGAGTTCCGCACACCCAGCCAGTCCACTGCGAAGCCCAGGGGGACGCCTGCAATGCTGATGCACATGCCAAATATGCCGTAGAAGAGGCCAGCCGTCGAGTCTGAGAGGCCCACCTCTGACCCCAAGTGAATGATGAGGGCGTAGCTAAAGGCGTAGTAGGCAAAGGAGTCGATGAAACTGATGAGGTACACAACAGCCAGCGCCCGCGACGTATGGGCCATGTCCCGGAAGCGATTGAGAAAGTCATCCAGGCAGGTCGGGCGCCTCCCACATTGCCGCATCCCCTTGCGTCTGGCTCCGTTGGGCAAGGAAGTTTCATTTTTCTGTCTTCTGTTCAATGTCCGACGACGAAAGGGGAGGAATCGATTGCACGTCCGTCAGGGTGTCCATCCAATTTGCCGTCTCATCAATGATGATGATGTCGTTTGCCGGTTCGGCTGTGTCGGGTTCAAGAGGAGGAGAAGGCCCCGGATACTCTTTCCCAGTAAAGGCGGCCATGACTTGGGTCCGGCTCGCTTCCAGCATGGCGTCAAAGTATGCCGCGTACTCCTCATCTGTCTTTGCGGAAGGAGGAGCACCACTCTGGGACATGGCCTCTACCGCTGACGATTGTTCCCTCTGCGCAACTGCCTCGGCAATGGCTGCCTCGTGCTGGGCTTTCTCGTCTGCCATGCGGTCGGCTTGGGCCTGGGCCTCTGCAGCATGGGCCTGTGCAGCTCGGAGCTGAAACTCCATCTCCTTGTGTGCAATGAGGCGTTCGTTGCGGATCACCACCTCCCCAATGTTTGGGTAGGCAGCGCACACGAGCGAAGTGAACGCCACTGTCCCGTACATGGTACCATGGGCTGCCCGCAGCAGAAGCCAAGCCTCCAAGAAGACGTCAAAAGCACGGCGCTGCGATTCCTTGTCTTCACGATCAAGGCGAGCCGCAATGAGGAGAGCCACGTAGCAGCGAGCTCCCAGAGCATCCGTCAGCGTCTTGGGCATGGTGATGGCCGTCCGCCGCAACAGATCGTGATAGAGTGCCGTCCAGAAGAGATAGTTGTCCTTGTCCTGGTCGGGGTAGTGGATAATGTTGCGACAGTACACGTCGGCCAGCTGGTAGGCCAGGTCGGCACAGAAGGAAGGGGGCAGAGGTGCTGGCTTTTCTTCCGGATCCGCGTCCCCGTCTTCCCCTCGTTCTTCTCCATCTTTTGGTCCCTCCTTTTGCTCATCCTCTTCACCCGGCGGCGGTGGTGTCAGATAGTGTTCGTAGTACATGCGCATCCCATTGGATGCATGCATGGCATCCTCGCTGTCCTTGCCGTTCATCATGACCGAGACGTAGATGCGAAGGCGTTCATCCAGCTTCAGTCGCTCCGCTGTGGCCTCGGTGAACGTGGATTCCAGGTTAACGGCCACCTCTCGCCCTTGTTCAGGGTCCTGGCCCGCCTCCTCCAGGGCCTCAGCCTCGTCATCCAGATGGATGCGACAGATTTTGCAGCGGCAGCCCAGCTGATTGACAATGGCCCCTGACCGCATATGAAGCACACGCACCGCATTGGGTGACAGCAGTTCCAGCGGGAGCTCTTGGTAGGCCACGGTGATTTCCTCTCCCACTGCAATGGGAGCCAGCGTGTGGATGTACACTGAGTTGGGCTGCACAATCATGACAGCATTGGGTTGGCAAGCATGGTTGAAGAAGCTTGCACTGCCAAAGAACCCCACTCCGTAGCAGTGGTCCGAGAAGGGCATGACTCCACGGATGGCATTAACCTGACTCGCACCGTGAAAGAACATTGAGAGGGTCGGAGGATCTAACCTGGATCACACCGAACAGGCGGCCAAAACGCTTCACGTCCCATGCCTCTCCCTTGTCGGGAAAGTACAGGGCCTTGGCCACCTCGTAGCAGTCCTGCGGGGCGGGGAAATTGCGCAAATCCAAGGAGCCGTGGAAAGCCCACACGCTCTCATCGTCAATCACCAGATCAGCGATTCCACCCTGGGGTCCAGGATCGTCGTTCTGGGCAATCAACAGTCCCGTCAAGGCAACGTGAAGGCCTCCCAACGGGAAGGCAGGTGGCAGCAGCTCCGGTGGACACACAGGATAGGGCGGCACCAGCTTCTTCTTAGTGCCAAGAAAGAAACGATCGTAATCAGCGGCCGCCTCTTTCTCCCAGTCTTCAGCGTCGTCGGGAAGTGGTGGCTGGGGCATGGCCACCCATACGGCAGCCTTCTCGTGAAAGATCTGGACGCCAGCCGGATACTCTTTGGGTGCCACTGCACCACGTTGGCAGGGGCCATATGTTTTGCTCCGGTCTGAGATGTCAAAAGGGAGCCCTTTGACCCCGTGGGGAAGCAGCACTTCGCCCGTCCCATCTCCAGGATCGTCGCCGCCTCGGTCGTCGAGGCCCAGATCCTCATCCTCCTCCTCGGTCTTTGCCGCTGTTTCGGGATTGGGGTCCGGATGGGCCTCCTCTTTGCCCTTGTCATCGTCATGGCCGCCACCGCCGTGCTTCTCCTCAACCGTCTCGATGAGCGGCTCCTCCTCTTCGTCGTCAGCGTCCTTGGGTTCCAGCATTCTGACCCTCTGCACCGCTTTGACACATCCACCACCAAATGCAAGAGGCAAAAAATTTTCCTCCCTCGGCTCACGGGGGAGAAAATTGGGTGTGTTGTTCATGTAGCACTCTAATCTTTGCCATGCTTCATGACAGTCCTCTTCTCCTTGTTCTTAGGGCCCGCCTCAGCGATGCGTTGCATTCTTCTCGTCCTACTGGTCGTGTACCTGGGCGGTGCTCATGCTCTGTCCCTGAGATCTCTGTGGGGCACGCGGGCGACATCTCCCAGGACCCCGATCAAGGCCCTGCTGTTCGCATCATGCTCTGTCAGTGCGGACAGCAAAACATTGCAAGGAACGGCTTCCTCCGGTACCAGCACCATTGTCTGCTCAAGCGACACGGCTTCCTACGCAATCGGCTGCCTGACTGAGCACAACTCGTACATGTGCAACGGTGCCACGTGGACGTCAAGTTGAGAAAGATCCGATGATCCTCTCGACCCTCCGGAAAATTCCACTCCGACTTCCCGGGAAAAAATAAAAGTGCTCTTCCAAGGCCTGGCAACACCTCAGCGCACCTCCCACACATGTCCATGCACGGTTCTGCGTGTTTCCGGGCCATTCCAAGTCAATTAATTTTTCATTTTCGCTGAAGCGAGTTTGTATCACTTTTGGCCCAACAGACCGTGCTGCACGGATCGAGTTTTAGGGCCTGGAGAGGGGGTGTCCCAAAAATGTCACTTTTGGGAAACGCGGCCAACGATGTTACATAAGCAACTTTGGAAAAACGTCCATATGGGACCTGGAGACTCGACTCCATGTCCGGCCTGGAGACGCTCCGAGACCGGAAAGTTTTTGACTTTTTTCTTACCGGCTCCGGAAATCTCCAGGCCCTCCAGACTCCATGGGGTCAAAGCTCCAGGTCCTCCGATCTCCACGTGGTCAAAAAATCTCCATGGGGTTAGAATCTCCAGCCCGACGACAAACTCTCCAGCCCTCGCGAATATTTTTTTTAAGATTAAAATTTTCCGACGCAAAACTTTCCGGCTCCGGACCGTCGGGGTCCGACACCCTGGAGTCAAGGTCTCCAGGTCCCATATGGACGATTTTCCAAAGTTGCTTATGTAACATCGTTGACGGCGTTTGCCGAAAGTGACATTTTTGGGATACCCCCTCTCCAGGCCCTAAAACTCGATCCGTGCAGCACGGTCTGTTGAGTGAAAAGTGATACAAACTCGCTTCAGCGAAAATGAAAAATTAATTGACTTGGATTGGCCCGGAAACGGGTGGGACCGTGCATGGAGAGTGTCTTGAGATGATTCCGCACTTGGGATGTTGTTTCCGGGCCATTTCATTTTTGTACCGGGAACCCTTGGGGCGGTCATCGACCGGTGACCCATTGAGAGCAATTGAGGTCCGTTAAGTTCCAGTTCATCATCATGGAATACTCACAAAAGGATCGCAGGAACTCAGTGGGCAACACGCGGTACCACGGCAGTCTGGATAGCGCGGCCACGCTGGGGATGGATGGGAGAACTTGTGCAACCACGGGTACACAATCGACAAGCCAATGGCCCAGTTGGTACAGCGAATGGAGACGTGCGAGCTGCAGCGCAAGGGATATGAATGTCCATTGTCGGGTGAGGGAAATGCGGTCTGTCGCATCGTGTCCGACCACCAGTGGGGCTCGGTCTCGGGCAATAGCGATGCAGAGTGAAATGCCAGCATCCTTGACCAGCCACAGTTGATAACGGAGCCACACTGACACCATTTGATTGAGCGCAGGAGGTCGCAGATGGAGTGCCGAGTCCAAGGCAATGGCCGCACTTGCCATGGGCAGGATCATCACGTGGGTGAGTGTCCACCAGAAACCGGGCCGATTCACTTCGTCATCATGGTTGGATGCCCAGGGCAAATGCCACCACTCCAGAGCGACGACGCTGATCATGTAGTAGGCATGCAGAACGACAATGCACACTGTGTAGAGAGCGTAGTGATCATCGTAGACGTTGTAGGCTCTGACCACGACCAGCACGTCTCGATGGCCCCAGGGCATGACGTGCCTGAACAGGAGCGTCCAGCCAAAGGTTGCTCCGGCCGTAACCCCGAGCCACACCACCTTTTCTTCGGTTGTCAGAAGAGAAGGGGGGAAATGCGAATGAAAAAGAACCTGGTGACCCCACGGCCTCTTGCCACCCACTCCAGCCATCCTGGCGGCTGCATGAAATACAAGCAAAACAGCGACTGAGCAGGCAGCCTCGTTCTTCCACTCGTCCATCGTCGTCGTCGTC
>JGI20214J51088_10000727_pt1 | contig 22588 bp, 18 predicted proteins | sample WetSurMetagenome_FD_51088 | JGI IMG/M metagenome (IMG submission 51088) | reverse complement strand
TATGGATTGGTGGCTCCTGCAATCCGGCTGATCCGGATATTGAATGTCTGAATACGCTTGCTTCAAAATACGATATGGTAATAATGAAACATTGTTTTCCCGGCGCTGATATTTTGCCCAATACAGGAAAACCTGATGTTAATTCAGATGTAAAAACGCTTGAGAATTATCAAGTACAATACAGGGCTCTGAGATCATTATTTGATTCATATCCGCGAACAAAGTTTATGATCTGGACGCTGACTCCTTTGCACCGTCTGGAAACCTCCCCCGAAAATGCCCTTCGTGCTTATGAGTTTGTTAAATGGGTCAATAAGGAATGGCTTACTGAAGATGGAAAATCTCATCCAAACATAATCATATTTGATTTTTTTAGTTTGATAGCTGAATTAAATGGTAATCAGGCAAATAGTGTCAGATATTGCCTGAAATACGACTTTGAAAAAAGTCATAAGGATTCAGATTCACATCCGAATGAGTCAGCAAATCAATATGTCGGTCCAATTTTCGTCAAAGCCGTAACGGATGTTTTTAACAAAAAGTGATACTCTTAGTCATGATCATAAATTGATGTTTCAAATCGAAGAATTATGACTTTAAGAAACAAACATGAAGTTCTGTTTGATGACATTTTATTTTAGTAAAATCTAATTTCAAGGATTATGAAACCCACATGATTGATCCCAAATCACAAACAAGTATTAAAATAATTCAATTTCAATCATGTGTGGTTCCATCTGACCTTTAAAATAAATTATTTACAGATGAAATACCTTCTTCTATTAATTGCAATTTTTACATTTAATTATGTTTCTGCTCAGGATCAGCGTAGAATAATCGTGGACAATCTTGTAAAACAGACTGTTGTAAAACCTGACATTCAATACAATCAGTCAGGAAGACCCTTACTTCTTGATATATATTATCCGTCAGGTTTTAAAGGAGAATCTTTACCTTGTATAGTATGGATTCATGGAGGTGCCTTAATTGATACTTCATTAAAAAAAGATTATGATTTAGTCCGTTGGGGAGTAGCCATTTCAGCTATTAAAGGCTTTGTTGCTGTATCAATAGATTACAGGTTGCTTGGAGAAGCTCCTTTACCCGCTGCAATAGAAGATTGTAATACAGCCATCCGGTTTTTGAAAGCCAAAGCCAAACAATATAGTATAGATACCACCAGGATTGGTGTCGTGGGAGAATCAGCCGGAGGTTATTTAGCAGGATTTAGTGCATTTGCAGGAAACACATCCAAATTCAAAACAAAAGATTGGGGAAATTATTCAAACAAGGTAAAATGCGCAGTCCTGTGGTATCCGGCAACAAATCACGATCCATATAACATGATAGATTATATTTCAAAAGGAGATGCGCCAGTGATGCTGATACATGGTGACAAAGATAAACTTGTGTCTGTATCCCATTCTTATTCTATCAAAAAAGGTTGTAATGACAATAGTATCCCGGTTGAGATGGTGATTATTGATGGTGCCGATCATGGCTTTTTCGATCCGAACGGGAAGTTTGATGTATATAGAAATAATATGGAAAAGGCAGTGACTCTGACCATCGACTATTTTGAGAGGCAGTTTCGCGAGTAATGTGTTTTTCAACCAGATCGACACAAATAAACCCGGTACCTTTTAAGAATTCATATTGTAACATATTGTATGTAAATAGTATACACCTCTCTAGTAAAAGAATTAACGGAAGGGTCTGAGACGATTTTTTAGAAAAACAGGAAGGTTGAGATGGTGATAACCAGCCAAGTTAAATAATGAATAATTTGTATGGACAACATTGGTGCTTTTATGATGAAAGCTTGCTATCAGGTTTCACCGTTTTCTTTTAAAAAATTTCAACAGAAGCTCTTTACATTCACCTTCCATCAGCCCCGATTCAACCTTAGTTTTAGGGTGTAATAAGGTACCAGTTACTGTTCTGAATCCTTTCTTTTCATCCGTTGCACCGAAGATAAGTGCAGATGCCTGACTCCATCCGATAGCCCCGGCACACATTGGACAAGGCTCCAGGGTAACATAAATTGTACAATCTGTAAGATATTTGCCACCCAGCCAGTTTGTGGCAGCAGTAATAGCCTGCATTTCAGCGTGAGCTGTCGGATCTTTTAATGTTTCAGTAAGATTATGAGCCCTTGCAATAATAATATCATTGCAAACCACAACAGCACCTACCGGGACCTCCTGCTTGTCAAATGCTTTGATTGCCTCAGCAAGGGCTGCTCTCATATATTGCTCTTTATTATCCTTAACCATAGTTGAGTAATTTCAGCCTTAAAAGTAGATGAAAATCGGGATCCCTGCAATCTGATAATTTTCTTATTTTTGTTGAAATTTAAATAGTAAGAAATGTACAGAACACATACATGCGGCGAGTTGAACATAAGTATTGCCGGACAAGACGTTATTTTATGCGGATGGGTCCAGAAATCGAGAGACCTGGGAGGAATGACTTTTGTCGATCTCCGCGACCGTTACGGAATTACCCAGCTGGTGTTTAATATGGAGACAAACAGCAGCCTTTGTGAAAAGGCACGAAAACTCGGACGGGAATTTGTTGTTCAGGCTAAAGGAAAAGTAAGGGAACGAAGCAATAAGAACCTTAAGATATCTACCGGGGAAATTGAAATTGATGTTATTGAACTGAATATTCTTAATAAAAGTGAGGTTCCACCCTTCACAATCGAAGAAGATACTGATGGAGGTGAGGAGCTAAGAATGAAGTACCGCTATCTTGACCTCAGAAGAGCATCAGTAAAAAGCAATATTATTCTTCGTCACCAGGTGTCGCAGGAAGTCCGCAAGTATATGGATTCTATAGGTTTTATTGAAGTTGAAACTCCGGTATTGATAAAATCGACCCCTGAAGGTGCCCGCGATTTTGTTGTTCCATCGAGGATGCAACCCGGGACTTTCTATGCATTGCCTCAATCGCCCCAGACATTAAAACAACTGTTAATGGTAGCAGGTTTTGATAAATACTTTCAGATTGTCAAGTGCTTCAGAGATGAAGACCTTCGTGCTGACAGGCAGCCGGAATTTTCACAAATCGACTGTGAGATGTCATTCGTTGAAAGAAATGACATATTGGATACTTTTGAAGGACTTGCAAAGTACCTTTTCAAACAGATTAAGGGTGTTGAATTCAGTGAACCGTTCTTAAGGATTCCATACAATGAGGCAATGGAATTCTATGGCTCAGATAAGCCTGATCTCCGTTTTGGAATGAAGTTCACTGATCTGACCACGACAGTTAAAGGACACGATTTTGCTGTATTTGATACTTCGGAATATATCGGAGGTATTTGTGCTGATGGCTGCTCAGAATACACCAGGAAGCAAATTGATGAATTGACGGAATACGTCAAAAGGCCTCAGATAGGAGCAAAGGGACTAATATATGTAAGGTATAATACTGATGGCACTTTTAAGTCGTCAGTTGATAAATTCTATTCCTTTGAAGAATTAAAAAAATGGTCTGAGGTTATGAATGGAAAGCCGGGTGACCTGATGTTGATTATGGGTGGGGAAAAGAAGAAGACCTTAACTGCTCTTTCCGAATTGAGGCTTGAAATGGGAAATCGTCTTGGACTAAGGACAAAAAATAAGTTCATCCCGTTATGGGTGGTTGATTTCCCCCTTCTTGAGTGGGATGCAGAGTCACAAAGATTCTATGCAATGCATCATCCGTTTACATCCCCTATACCAGAAGATATGCCTTTGATGGAAAAAGATCCTGGCAGCGTAAGAGCTGATGCGTATGATCTTGTGATTAATGGCGTGGAGATTGGAGGAGGATCGATAAGGATTCATGATTCTGCTGTTCAGAAACTGATGTTCAAAGTCCTTGGATTTTCAGATGATGAGGCGAATGAACAATTCGGGTTTTTGCTGAATGCCTTTAAATACGGTGCGCCTCCTCATGGTGGAGTTGCATTTGGATTTGACAGGTGGGTGGCAATGTTCGGTGGGCAGGATTCTATCCGTGACTTTATTGCCTTCCCGAAAAACAATTCCGGGAGGGATGTTATGCTTGAAACACCTGCACCAATTTCAGTTCAGCAGCTTAATGAACTGAAGCTGAATATTAAATCAGAATAGAAACAGAGACTGACGGATTAACAGGAGCCAGATAGATTTAGTCTGTTTCTGAAATTACAGGAGGTTCAAGGAGTCCGAATGGAACCAGACAATAATCCTCTAGCCAGAATGTTGGTTTCCCTTTACGGCGCAGCTCGTACCAGTCATTATCACCCCCGGTATTCGGCCATCCCGGATTACCTGTAAAACTGGAGGGCCCAACACCGATCAGTTCGCCTCCCGGATGATGATGCGGACCGAGTAAATTCCGTAAACTATTGATCAGGGTAATCTCTATTTGATTATCTCCTTCTTTCAGGGCCTCAGAAATTTCAGTTTCCCATGGGCTATAGATTATAGGAGCAAACTCCTTTCCATTAATTTTAACTTTAACCACAATTGCCTCAAAAGAAGGAAATGATATAAAGTACTTCTTCTCTTTCAGCTTTTTTTCAATTGTAAAAGTATTCTTCAATATGAATGTCCCTGCATAAAACGGATAACCCTGCAATGTAAGGTCGGTATCAAATTTTGTTGTTTCATTAGAGATTGTAAAACGGCTTATGCTGTGCAATGGCTTAGGCGCATACAGGTTCATGCTGTATTTCTGAGATTTCATTAAGGGGTTTAAGGAAGGAATAGCTGATACGGCGAAGTCACCGATGAGATATATGCTCTCAATTTCAGTTCCATAGCGTTTGTATGCGTTCAGGCTTGCAGGTTCAGGAGCCACATAATTTAAACTTAACAGGATTTCGTTAGTTCCTTGTTTCAGGGTTCCTGCGATGTCTTGTTTATTTAAGGCATGGTCGCGGTAGTAATCCTTACTTTCGAATTTGATTATCTTACCGTTAACCGTTATATAGTATAACTCCGGTTGTTCTATTACCAGCGAACATTTCAAAGGAACTTCAGTTACCTCCGGTTCAAATTTCAGGATAAGTTTGCCTGTATATTTTTTCTCCCGGAGACGTTGATGTATGCCAATTACCGGTTCAGGATCGCTGTAGCTTTTTCCGTTGTCAGTTGAATATCTTGCATAATCAAGAGTTAAGGCATTCGGGTCGAGTCGTTGTCCCTGCCATTCTCCAACTATTTTTATCACTTCCCTTTTTTCAGAAGGTACCTGGTATTGATCAGTAAGATCAGCTTCTGCGGATGCTTCTCCAAATGAAACTAACCAGGAAGTTGCGGCAGAAAAATGAAGTTTGATACGACCATCCTTACCTGGTACAAGTTTCATGGAATGTCCATTCTCAGGATTCCAGAGAGCGAGATTTTTTACATATGGATCGAATGACAATTCGCAATTCACATCCACCAATCTGGATGTGTTTGATAACTGAAGGATACCCCCTTTTGCAACGATACGAAAATGTGTCCAGATCAATTCGTTATCCTGCCCTTCTATCTTATAAGCAGGAGGTAAAACGTTTTCAAGGATTGTCAGAAAATCATTTTCTTCCATTAACCTTGTTATTTGTTTAAGTGAATCAATGGCCTCCGGTGCCTGCTCTCCATCGATATAATCCGGATAATTATCCAGGACTAATATTGTACCGCCAGACGCCTTAAACTGTTTCAGCAGTTCAAGTGTGGTTTGTCTGATTACAAGCATACCTGGCAGAATAACAACCTTATATGCCATTTGTCCGATAATGAATTTACGGTTTTCTACTTTTGCGATATCTGCAATAATCTGTTCGTCACCCAGGTCATAGCTTCTGTGGTTATTCTGCAATGCATTTAAGCACCTGTCATATCGCTCATAGCAGTCATTTTTTATACCGAGGTATTCAGATTCAAGTGGATGAATTACAACAATATCAGCTCCATATTTTCCGACTGTATTTATATAGCACATCCGGCCAGTGTAATCTTCAAACAGTTTATTATAAGCCCAATAAGGCTGTGCCGGACTGAAATCAGGTGGATAGTCGCGCTTGCGTTCTCCTTTCATACTGTATAGTGAAAGATGGGGAACAATGAAATTAATCCCATTGATCGTAAGCCAGTCAAGCAGCCATTTACGATCTTCAAAATTCATGTTTTGTCCACTAATGCCATACGACTCGCTGAGTCTGCGTGTGATTCCGTACTGGTTGGCTACACTTGAAACGCTTTTAGGAGAATTAAGAGTGCTGTAAAATAATCCGAGCTGATCGATCCCAGGCATCTGCATATGGCGATAGGTAATCATAGCATTACCGACATTTGTCATTACAGAATTTAATGTCTCTTCTCCATTAATGTGCCCCGTAAAAATGGAATTATATTTGCCATTAAATTCGCCTATCTGCTTTGTGAAACTTTCTTCGAAACAACGGGAAATAGTCTGATAGTAGTCATAACGTATTTTTCTGAAATTGCCGGTTGTATCGAACAAGGAAGATAGTTCCTGAAGGAGATCATAACCATGCATCTCTTTAAACTTATCCAATACCCCGGGGGAAAAACTTACTGAACCATCTGTCCCTCCTGATAATCTGGGTGATACCTGAGGCTCGTCTGTAAAAATCCCGAGAGCTGTTTTTCCCATCTCATTTTTATACCGTTCCAGGTAGGGTATATAAGCGCAATCGATGAATGCTTTTACCATTTCAGGGTTCAACAGATCCACATAGGTTGTACCGTTAAACCAGGCGTTTCCCATGTCAGATTTATGACAGACATATTTGAATTTATCGTCTTCAGAAAGTACCTGGTCAGCTTTGTTGACCAGAGCATTCTTATCGATCCGGATCATGCACCTTGCATGGAATTTTTCACTCATTAAAGGGACTCTGCCACCTGCAAAACCACTTGGCCATTTGTCTTCATCGTAAAACCAGGTATTCAATCCGGTTTGTTTTGAAGCCCTTACAGCTGCATCCATAGCATCCCACCATTCCTTTCCCATGTATTCTGTTAGCAGACCAGTACGGCTGTGAAGAAAAAATCCCCCGTAACCAGCATCTTTAAAATTATGGATCTGTTTAATAATTTCTGAAGTATCAAGTTTGTCATTCAGCGCCCAGAAAGGAGCTGACCTGTATACCGCAGGAGGATTAAGGAATGTATCCGCTTTTATCATTTCCAGGGAAGATTCAGGCTTCTTTTTACATGCTGTAAATGCTGTAATCCATACTCCCAGGATAATAAACAATAAAGTCCTGAATGTCATCTTTAACTGTATCAATTTAATGCAAGGTACTGTTAACAGAATTAATGAGCAAATTATTTATCAGCCTGCAACTATGCCAATAAGAGTAGCCGAGGTGCTTCTTTCTATAAGGATCCTGACATATTCTCCCTTTTTATGCTCCCCTTTCGGAAATATCACTACCTTATTCTGAGATGTCCTTCCTGCAAGATGGTCAGTTGATCTTTTTGAGAATCCTTCAATCAGAATTTCAACATTTTTACCTATATCGCTCTTTTTAGCGAGAGAGGATAGCTTATTCTGGAGAGCGATGATTTCATTCAGCCTTTTTGTCTTTACATCTTCGGACACATCATCTTCATATTTTCTTGCTGCTTTTGTGCCTGGCCTTTCACTGTACTTGAACATATAGGCAAAGTCAAATCCGGTCCATTCCATAAGCGATAATGTTGCCTGATGGTCTTCTTCGGTCTCGGTACAAAATCCTGTAATAATGTCTGTCGAAAGAGAGCATTCAGGTACAATTTTCCGGATAGCATTAATCCGGTCCATATACCATTCCCGTGTATATTCCCGGTTCATAAGCTTAAGAATACGGCTGCTCCCGCTCTGGGCAGGCAGATGGATATGTTTACAGATATTTGGATGACGGGCTATCGTGTGTAAAAGTTCATCTGAAATATCTTTTGGATGAGAGGTTGAGAACCTTACCCGCAGAAGCGGACTTAAAAGAGCCACCTTCTCAAGGAGTTCAGGAAAACCAATAGTACCGGAGTTATTAACCCATTTATATGAATCAACATTTTGTCCTAAGAGAGTTACTTCCCTGTAACCAGAATTGAAAAGCTCACTGGCTTCATTTATCACTGATTCAGGATCACGGCTTCTTTCAGCTCCCCTGACATAAGGGACAACACAATAGGAACACATATTATTGCATCCTCTCATTATCGAAACAAATGAAGAGACTCCGTTTTTATCCATCCTTACCGGTGATATATCAGCATATGTCTCTTCCCGGGAAAGTAAAACATTCACAGCTTTGTGACCTGATTCAGCTTCAGCAACAAGAACAGGGAGTTCACGGTAGGCATCAGGACCTACAACGAGATCAACCAGATGATCTGTTTCAAGAAGTTTTTCTTTCAATCTTTCAGCCATACATCCGATGATCCCTATTTTTAAATCAATCTTTCGCTTTTTTAAATGTTTAAGAGCATTAAGACGGCCCCAGATTCGTTGTTCTGCATTATCACGGATTGAGCAGGTATTTATTAATATTAATCCGGCATCACTGATATTTTCAGTAGAGGCATAACCGGCTTCTGCCAAAATGGACACAACAACCTCACTGTCTGCAACATTCATCTGACACCCGTATGTCTCTATATAAACTTTCTTGATCATAGAAAACCTGGTTTTTCTAAGTATATGCTCAGTGCACAAAGCACAGGGCACAGAGTAATTGGAAAGGTACCGTCTGGGTTTTACTGAGCCTAAGCCCTGAGCCCTGAGTAATTCCGGCACAAAAGTATAAAGTATGATCGAGGTTTGAAAGAATTATTTAATTTTGCAACGATAAATTAAATCTTTAAGATATGTCAGGTCATAGTAAATGGTCAACCATTAAGCGGAAGAAAGGTGCTATAGATGCAAAGAAAGGGAAAAAATTTACAAAAATTATCAAGGAGATAATTATTGCTGCCAAGGAAGGTGGCGGAGATACCGAGACTAATGCCAGGTTGAGACTTGCAGTTCAGAACGCAAAAGGCGCCAACATGCCTAAAGATAATATTGAAAGAGCAATTAAGAAAGCATCCGGTGCAGACGCGGAGAGTTTTGCCGAGACAACTTTTGAAGGCTACGGACCATGCGGTGTTGCTGTATTTGTAGAGTGTCTTACAGATAACAATAACCGGACTGTGGCTTCTGTGAGATCAGCTTTCAATAAGCACGGAGGTAATCTCGGGACAAACGGATCTCTTAGCTTTCTGTTTGACAGGAAAGGAATCTTTACAATAAAAAATGAAGGACTATCTCTTGACGATGTTGAACTTGAAATGATAGATGCTGGTGCCGAAGATTTTGAAATTGACGGAGAAATGATAACGGTTACATGTGCAAAAGAAGATTTCGGAAATATAAACAGGAAACTTTATGAACTTAACATAGAGCCTGAAGAAGCAGGATTAAAGAGAATCCCGGGAGACACCAAGAAACTTGATCTTGATTCAGCAAGAAAAGTTCTCAGACTCATTGATGCCCTTGAAGATGATGATGATATCCAGTTTGTATATCATAATCTGGAGATGACTGATGAACTGGCTGAAGAGTTGGGATAGAAATCTCAAATGCTCCTTTACCTGTCTCGTTTTTGAAATATCGATTCATGGAATTATTATTTTTGTTCTTCTTTCATCACATATTAAAAACAAAATTGCTTTTATCCTTAACTTGAAACTACGCTGTAACAACATTAGAGCAATCAAAATAATAAATCCAGCAGAACCGTTTTTATTCTGTCAACGAAATGTTATTTTTGCCGCATGATCAGAAAACTATTCTTGTTGCTATCTATTCTGAGCTTTTCAACAGGGATTGGCTCAGCACAGTCTTTTATCAAAACTTCTGATATTTTTCGGAGATCTGGTAACAATTCAGGTGTCGGACAACTCAATATTTTTCAGGATCCTGCAATTGATACCCTGATCAGCAGGCATATAATGGCTAACAGAAATATTTACAGGGACCGTGGTTACTACGGAATGGAAGGTTTCAGGATACAGATTTACAGCAGCTCAAACAGAGACGCCAAGGAAGAATCTGCCAAAGCAAATGCCGAGTTTTTAGACAAGTTTCCGGAGAGCAGGTTTCCGGAATTAAAATCATATACACAATTTGCCCAGCCTGCTTATTATAAGATCAGGGTTGGAGATTTCAGGACCAAACTAGAAGCAACAAAGCTGTTTCTGTTAGTAAGCAAAGAGTTTCCCGATTCATATCTTGTCCCGGATATAATTAATTTCCCGGACCTGAATACAAAATAATTATGAGTGATAGTATCAAGCATGAATGCGGCATTGCAATGTTACGATTGCGAAAGCCGATGGAATATTATATTGAAAAATATGGTACATGGAGCTATGGCCTTCAGAAGATGTACCTTATGATGGAAAAACAGCATAACAGGGGTCAGGATGGTGCCGGAATTGCAGGAATAAAGCTGAATGTACCTCCGGGAAACAGGTACATTTTCAGACAAAGATCAAACATTGCAAACCCTATAAAAGAAATATTCAGCCTTATTAATGAAGATATTGATACATTAACCCGCACACACCCTGATGGTTTTAAAAATCCCGCATTTATTAAGGAAAATGTTCCTTTTGCCTGCGATATTTATTTAGGGCACTTACGTTATGGCACTTATGGAAATTATAATATAGACTATGTGCATCCGGTAAGCCGTGAAAATAACTGGAAGTCCAAAAACCTCGTAATGGCAGGCAATTTCAACCTCACAAATGTCGGAGAAGTTTTCAGCAGTCTTGTGGAACTGGGTCAGAATCCTGTTGATTTTTCTGATACTGTGACAATTCTTGAGAATGTGGGTCACCGTCTTGATGAGGAAAATGAGAGATTATTCCGAAAATTCAAGGAGGAAGGCTTTTCGAAAAAAGATATATCACCTCTTATTGAGAAAAACCTAGATGTCACCTCAATATTGAGAAAAGCCAGCCGTAACTGGGATGGCGGTTATGCTATGGCAGGAATGGTTGGACATGGCGATGCTTTTGTCATGAGAGACCCGGCCGGCATAAGACCTGCCTATTATTATATTGATGATGAAGTAGTGGTAGTTGCTTCCGAACGGCCTGTGATTCAGACAATTTTTAATGTAAGAACGGATGATGTAAATGAACTTCCTCCTGCAAGTGCTATCATTATTAAGGCATCCGGAGAGACCTCTATTGAGAAACTCAGGGATGAAACCGAGCAAAGAAAATGTTCATTTGAACGGATCTATTTCTCAAGGGGAACCGATAAGGCAATTTACAGGGAGAGGAAAAAACTTGGAGAACTGCTTACTCAGCAGGTCCTTAAAGTGGTTGACTATGACCTTGATCATACAGTATTTTCATATATCCCCAATACCGCTGAAAGTGCTTTTTATGGTCTCATTAAAGGAGTTGAAGATTACCTGAACCAGGTTAAAATTGATCATATTCTGAGCAGGGGAAAATATCTTACCAGAGAGGAACTTGAAAAGGTTATTCAGCAAAGGCCAAGAGTAGAGAAGATTGCAGTGAAAGATGCAAAATTAAGAACATTTATTGCGGAAGACAAAGGCCGGGATGATCTGGTCGGGCACGTATATGATGTTACATATGGTGTTATAAGAAGAGGTATAGATAATCTTGTCGTTATCGATGACTCAATAGTCCGAGGAACAACATTGAAGAAGAGTATAATCCGGATACTGGATAAGCTTGATCCTAAAAAGATAGTAGTAGTCTCTTCGTCTCCCCAGTTAAGATACCCCGATTGCTACGGAATTGATATGGCAAAACTGGGTGATTTCATTGCGTTCAAAGCAGCTATAGAGCTATTAAAAGATACAGGCAGGGAGTCTTTGATCATGCAGATTTATGATGAGGCTGTTGCAGAACTCAGGAAACCTGTAGAGGATATGAAAAATGTGGTCAGGAAAGTTTATAAACCTTTCAGCCCTGAAGAGATATCAAAAAAAATATCCTCAATGCTTAAATCTGAAGAGATAAAATCAGAAGTTGAAATTGTTTTCCAGTCGATTGAGGGTTTGCACGAAGCTTGTCCCGGACACCTGGGTGACTGGTATTTCTCTGGTAATTATCCAACTCCCGGGGGAAATAAGGTCGTAAACCAGTCTTTCATTAACTATGTGGAAGGCAGGAATATACGGGCTTATTGATTTTCGTGTGAAAACCAGGTTATTTCGAAATCCTTTTTGTAAGAAGCCAGATGCCTGTTGATTTTTTCAACATAAATATCTCTCAGTGTAATCATTATTCCTGTCTCTTCAACATTCCCGAATTTATGATTTATAAAAGTACCGAAAGTGCGCATTGTCGGTGACAGGTTCATGTAAGCATTGATAAGAGGAGGAATATTCTCATCGAGATTTCTTACCTCCCGTGAAAGAATTTTATAGTTTTCCTTATATCTCCATTTCCTGAAAAGTTTCTTCATCTCTTCCTGATGGATTTCAATATTAGCAGGATCGAGCGGAGTGACAAGCTTGTCGGGATCATTGAAATGCCTCTTCAGAAAATAAAGGATCATGTCCCTGGCTTTCTGATTGAAATGAGGATACATGGTCACTTTCCCGAAAAGATATTTAAGATGATGATTATCAATTATTATTGCACCAAGTCCGTCCCACAGGTTATCAAGGGCAAAGAGACTCTTACGTCCTTTAGCACGTGACTGATAATCAGGATGGACAAAAGAGCGTCCCAGTTCCATCAGATGAGGATAATATTTGGTGAGGAATTTATCTGAAAAATGGAAATATGCAGATGAAGCAAGCTTTGTAATATCGCAATTGGTACAGCCTTTTTCCGGGAAATAAAAACGATATCCTCCGATTATTTCAAGATTTTCCGGATCCCACACAATTAGTTGCCTCTGGGGGTCAGTTTTAGCAGTATCAAAATCATCAATATCTATCTCTTTGCCTGTACCCCCTCCGGCATGGCGGAATGTCAATTCCCTCACACGGCCGACTTCGTGCATAAGAGCAGGAGATGAATTATTGTCAAATATGTAAACCTCATTGTTACCATTATTGGTCAGGCGAAGAAGCTTATCACTTGTTAATTCGGCAATTATTTGATCTTTTGGTAATTGAGCAACAACAGGTTCCATTATTTCTTAATAATTGGTAATCACTTTTTCGAATATCTTTTTCAAAAAATCAAATGCAATTTACTCTTTTTTTTAATTTATTGAATATCAGGCAATGAATGATTTCAGTTCGTATGATTTTCCCATTACCCACTCTGCCCAGTCCAGATGAGATCTGCTGTTGTCAAAGGATTCCCAGGCTATTTTTTCCCCGAAAACTAAATTTATCTCTTTCCCTTTTTGTTTGAACATCTCATCCGCAAGATAAAGCATTTCTATATTAATCTTAACGCCAAAGAATTTCCTGATATTGGAAAGATTGTAGAAAAAATTTGAATTTCTGCCGGAGAAGTAAGCGGGCACAACATCTCTTTTGTGCTGTATTGATTTTGTAATAAAGCTTTTATGCCATTGCAGATCCTTGATCTCCCCATACTTCTTTCTTGAACATAAACCTGCTGGAAAATAAAGGATCTGACTATCAGATGAATATGCTTCCTCGATTTTTCTGACAGCTTCCTTTTCCTGAGCACCGTGTTTATTTACAGGAAGAAAGATCCCCGAAAGATTTTTAATATTTGTTAGAATGTCATTCACCGGGAACTTTATTTCATGGAAATATTTCGATAATTCAAAAATAAACACAAGCCCGTCAAGTCCGCCCAGAGGATGATTCGAAACGAAGATATATCTGCCGGTTTTGGGGATATTCTCACTTCCAAAAACCTTGTATTTAATCTCGAAGTGTTTTAATCCGGCTTCTATTAAGTCAGCATCTCTCAGGTAACCCCATTTTTCCAGAAAAACATTCAGATCATCCTGATGCACAATCTTTTTCAGATAATTTATTAAGAATCTGGGTGTGGTCTTTTTTAACGAGGGATTTTTCGAATAGAGGATTTTTTCTACGTCGATTTTCTGAGTTTCATTCTTATCAGTTGCACTACTCATCTCATCACAGTTGCTAAAACGATTGCAGGTCAAATTTATCAAAATATTTAATACTTTAGCCAAGCGCCGCGATGAAAGAGCAACTCCACAGTGCCACGTTTATGAACTATTCAACTGTTCTCCAGTCACCTTCTTAGTTTCACTGCGCCACCTCTCCAGCATTTTTACCTCATCCACCTGCTCACTTCTCCTGAAAGGGAAGAGGGAATGAGCAAGATAATAAGGTATTTAACAAGATAATTAGGTATTTAAGTAGAGACGTTGCATGCAACGTCTCTGCCAGATTATGGTTAGGCAGAGTTAAGCAGAGGGATTTAGGGTTAGGTAGAATTCAGGAGAGGGATTCAGGATGAAGTAAAAATGAAGGATGTAAACAAAAAGTGGAGATATGGCGGTTATAGTCTCTAAATAGTTCAAAATTCATATGATATCGGATAAAAGTTATTAACAAAAATATAAAAAAAGTGGGGCAAAGTGGAGCAAGGTGGATATTTTTTATTTACTTTTAGCCTTTTAATCAGAAACAGTAAGGATGGCCACATTCATCGGTGATTATGCGTGCAAAGTGGATGTCAAGGGAAGGATTATTCTTCCGGTGGCATTTAAAAAGCAGATGCCATCTGATGCACAGGATCATTTTGTGGTACGTAAGGATATTTTCGAGAATTGTCTTGTGCTCTACTCCATCGAAGACTGGAACATACAGTTGGACAAGATAAGAAAAAGGATCAATCCTTATAACCGTGAGCATAATATGTTTATCAGGAATTTTTTTAAAGGAACAGCTGAACTCTCACTTGATAATAATAACCGGTTGCTGATACCGAAAAGATTAATGGATCTTATTGGTGCTGAAAGAGATGTTTTCCTCGCAGGTCAGGATGGCAGGATAGAGATTTGGGCTGCTGACCTCTATAATAAAATTGACATGCCTGCAGAAGATTTTGCCAACCTGGCTGAGAAACTTATGGGCGAACATTTAAATGATCCTGATATATAATGGTTTACCATATCCCCGCACTGCTCCAGGAGAGTATTGATGGGCTGAATATCCGGCCTGACGGGATTTATGTTGATGTTACATTTGGAGGAGGAGGACATTCAATGGAGATTCTGAAACGACTTGAAACAGGGAGACTTATCGCTTTTGATCAGGATGCCGATGCAGAATTAAACGTCCCCGCAGACAAAAAACTTCTCTTTCTTGCCCAGAATTTCAGATTTCTTAAGAACAACCTCATGTTTAATAATATTGGTCTGATAGATGGTCTCATTGCAGATCTGGGAGTATCCTTTCACCAGTTTGATGAAGCGGACCGGGGATTTACTTTCAGACAAGATGCACCCCTTGACATGAGAATGAACAAAAGCGGACAGGTAACAGCGGCATATCTCCTCAAGTCTCTTGACGAGACCTCCCTGGCAGATATATTATTCAATTTCGGTGAACTTACCAATTCAAGAAGGATAGCCAGAGAAATTGTAACGGCAAGGAATGTAAGACCAATGACAACTGTTAACGACATCATTGATGCCATCGGCAAACTGGCACCTTACAGGCAGGAGCATAAATTTTATGCAAAGGTGTTCCAGGCTTTACGGATAGCTGTAAATCATGAAATTGAATACCTGAAAGAGATGCTCGAACAGGCTCTCTCTGTCCTTTCTTCAGGAGGAAGACTTGTGGTAATAACCTATCATTCTCTTGAGGACAGGGTAGTAAAAAACTTTATGAAGACAGGCAATTTTGAAGGAGAGGAGCAGAAAGATTTCTATGGAAATGTTGAAACTCCTTTCAGGATAATCAACAGGAAAGGGACTACTCCGGGAGATGAGGAGATTGCGAATAATAACCGGGCAAGGAGTGCTAGGCTCAGGATTGCTGAAAAGATCTGATATATGGCAGAAAATATCGAAGATAAAAAAAAGACGGCAAAAACCGGAAGTTTCATAAAGGAGCTCCTTAGTGGCAGCATGGTTTCAGAGAAGATCATACTTAAAAATCTTGGTTATGTATCGTTTGTTACCCTGCTCGCAGCCATATATATTGGAAACAGATTTCATGCCGAAAAAATAACCAGGGAAAGTACGAGACTTCAGAGGGAGGTTAAAGATCTGAGATCAGAAGCTCTTTCCACTTCAGCCGATCTTATGTATGTGAGCAGACAGTCGGAAGTATTCAGATTAGTAAAGGAAAAAGGACTGAACCTGGAAGAAATGAAAACACCACCCTTCAAACTGTTAGTTAATAAATAGGAAAGAAAATGGCGGTCAGGGAAGAAATAGTTTGGCGAAGCGGCATTGTATATATTGCAATTGCCATCCTGGCTGTAGCCCTGCTTGTCCGGATCCTTATTCTCCAATATGTTCAGCATGGTAAATGGTCGGATATGAGCGAAAAATTCGTCTATAAAACAGCTGAAATGCCTGCTAACAGGGGAGATATCCTGACCAATGACGGGCGGCTGCTGGCAAGCTCAGTTCCCTATTATACAATCTATATGGACACGAGAAGCTCCGGGATGTCTGGGGCAACATGGTCAAACGGGATAAGCGGATTATCAGCCGGATTGGCTCGCTTTTTGGGTGAAAGGTCAGCTTCAGGATGGAAAGCTGTAATAACTGAAGCTCGAAGAAGGGGTGATCGGTATTTCCTTATAAAACGGAAGGTTGATTATGAAACTCTTAAACAACTTAAGGAGTTGCCGATTTTCAGAGAGGGACAATACAAAGGCGGAATGGTTGCACAGGCTGAGAACAGGAGAATTCTGCCAAACAACGATCTGGCATCCCGGACAATAGGTTATCTGAATCTAGGTACAGAAGGAAATGAGGTTGGGGTGGAAGGGGCATTCAATAAAGAGCTTGCTGGAAAAAACGGAGTAGCTGTAAAGCAGCGGCTTACAGGAGGAGACTGGATAACGGTCGATGGTACCAATAGCGTGGAATCGCGCGACGGAAATGATGTTGTTACAACTTTGAATATTGATCTGCAGGATGTTGCAACAACAGCACTTTTAAATCAGCTCCGGAAACATGGCGCTGATCATGGTTGTGCGGTCCTGATGGAAGTATCTACCGGCGATATTAAAGCAATATCCAATCTGGAGCTTGGCAGCGATGGAGACTACCATGAAACTTATAATTATGCTGTAGGTGAAAGCACCGAACCAGGATCNACCTTTAAACTTCCCTCACTCATGGCTGCACTAGAGGATGGTGTGATAGACACNGGGGATATAGTTGACACAGGTAACGGAAGTGTAAAATACTATAACAATACAATNAGAGACACAAAGGAAGATGGATATGGCAAAATAACTGTAAAACAAGTCTTTGAGAAATCGTCAAATGTAGGCACATCAAAAATCATATACGAGCATTATAAAGACAATCCAAAAGACTTTGTCAACAGGCTATATGCAATGAAACTGAATCAGAAGCTTGATCTGCAGATTAAGGGTGAAGGAACACCGTTGATAAGATATCCGGGTGACAAACTCTGGTCAGGTCTTTCACTCCCTATGATGTCGCATGGCTACGAAGTGCAGCTGACACCCCTGCAGATTCTCACATTTTATAATGCTGTGGCAAACGACGGAAAAATGATGCGTCCGCGATTTGTTACTGCTATTCTCCGAAACGGATCTGTTATAAAAAGTTTTGAGCCGGAAGTAATTATTAACTCAATTGCATCACGTTCAACAATTAGAAAAGCAAAAAAGATGATGGAGGGAGTGGTTGAACACGGCACAGCTGTCAATCTTAAAGATGCAAGTTATCAAATTGCCGGAAAAACAGGTACTGCTCAGATTGCCAGGAATAAACTTGGTTACAGGCAGGATGCAAGGATGTCTTACCAGGCTTCTTTTGTAGGATATTTTCCGGCAGAGAACCCGCTCTATTCCTGCATTGTGGTCGTTAACGCACCTTCAAACGGTGTCTACTATGGTAACATAGTGGCCGGATCGGTCTTTAAAGAGATTTCTGATAAAGTTTATGCAACAAGTTTTTTCAGTGATTACAGTCCTGACAATAAGGACGATATAAAAGTTAATGCACCTGAGGCAGGCAATGGTTTCAGGACGGATATAAACGAAGTACTTAAAAATCTGAATGTACGGTACAAACGGACTGCAGATGATGACTGGGTCATTACACGTGAAAGCGGTGATACTATAAGGCTTGCAGGTGTGAAGATGGAAAACGGACTGGTACCTGATGTCAGAGGAATGAGTCTGAGAGATGCAATTTATCTGCTTGAGAATTCCGGACTCAGGGTAAGATATTCCGGAAAGGGAAGAGTTTTGAGGCAATCACCTGAGCATGGCGCCAGGTACTCTGAAGGCTCGGTAGTTTCACTTGAGATGAATATGTGATATGATGAGGATTGACGAAATATTAAAAGGAATTAAAATTGTTTCTCAGGCAGGAGCAAGAAATTCACTTATCTCAAATATTGAGTTTGACTCCCGTAAGGTGACCAAAGGATCTCTTTTTGTAGCTGTTAAAGGATATAGTACTGACGGACATGATTTTATAAATGCTGCTGTATTGTCAGGTGCTTCAGCAGTTATCTGCGAAGTTCTTCCATTGAATCCTGATAAGAGAGTTTGCTGGATTAAAACCGTGGATTCCGCTAAAGCACTTGGTTTTGCAGCTTCAAATTTTTTTGATAACCCATCAGCTTCAATTAAACTTGTTGGTGTCACGGGCACAAACGGGAAAACAACAATCGCAACACTTCTTTACAATATGTTCATGCGATTGGGATATAAATGCGGACTTTTCTCAACTGTCTGCAATTATATAAATGGGAAGGAACTCCCTGCAACTCATACTACTCCTGATCCTGTTCAGATTAACAGCCTTTTATCAGAGATGGTCAGAGAGGGGTGCGACTATGTATTTATGGAAGTGAGCTCTCATTCAGCAGATCAGCAAAGGATTGCAGGCTTGCATTTTGCAGGAGGGATATTCACTAACCTTACTCATGATCACCTCGATTATCACAAAACTTTCGACAATTACCTTACAGCAAAGAAGAAGTTTTTTGATTCCCTTCCTGCTGGTTCATTCGCACTTGTGAATAACGATGACAGGAATGGCAGGGTAATGCTTCAAAATTGCAATGCCCGTCAGTATACCTTTTCTGTAAGAGGAATGGCCGATTATCGCTGTAGTATCGTTGAACAGGGATTTGAAGGAATGGAATTGAAAATTCAGGGAGAAGAGGTGTGGACAAGATTCATAGGTGACTTTAATGCATCTAATCTGCTTGCAGTATATGCAGCCTCTGAGTTACTAGGGGCTGATAAAAAAGAGATCTTAGCTATCCTCAGCGATCTGCATCCTGTGTCGGGCAGACTTGAAGTAGTTAAGTCTGAAGGAGGTATCTCGGGAATTGTTGATTATGCCCACACCCCCGATGCTCTTATGAATGTGATAGATACAATTAATAAGATCAGAGAGGGTTCAGTACAGCTTATTACCGTTGTAGGTGCTGGTGGTGACAGGGACCGGACAAAACGCCCCATTATGGCAGCAATATCTGCTGAAGGAAGTACAAGAATTATACTTACTTCTGATAATCCGAGAACAGAAGATCCGGAAAAGATACTGGACGATATGGAAGAAGGTATAACCCCTGACCTTAAAAGAAAAACACTCCGGATAGCAGACAGACGGGAAGCAATAAAAACTGCTGTCATGCTTGCTGCCAGAGGCGATGTTATACTCATTGCAGGGAAAGGACACGAGACCTACCAGGAAATAATGGGAGTAAAACATCACTTCGACGACAGAGAGGAATTAAAAAATGCATTACTACTGAGATAAACTAAGAAAAGATGCTTTATTATTTATTCAAATATCTTCATACACTTCATTTTCCGGGCGCCGGAGTATTTTCATATATATCTTTCAGGTCTGCTATGGCAGTCATTACATCCCTGATAATCTCACTTCTGATCGGGAAAAGAATCATACAGTTTCTCCAGAGGAAACAGGTTGGTGAAGTTATAAGGGACCTTGGTCTGGAAGGACAATACCAGAAAAAAGGAACTCCTTCGATGGGTGGAATTATTATTCTTGCATCCATAATCATTCCAACCCTGTTATTCGCAAAACTCGATAATATCTATGTTATTCTTATGTTGCTTACAACCATATGGTTAGGGTTAATAGGCTTCCTCGATGATTATATTAAGATATTCAAAAAGAATAAAGCAGGTCTTGAAGGAAAATTTAAAATAGTTGGACAGATTGGTCTTGGTCTTATTGTCGGGCTGACACTTTTTTTCAGCGATGATGTGATTATAATGGAAAAAGTCAAAATTGCCGACCTCAGCGCTAGAGAGAAAATCGAGCTTCTTGACCCTTCAGTGCCTTTCGTCTCTGAGGGGGAAATATCCATGCAGCGAAAATCAACAAAGACGACCATCCCGTTTATTAAAAATAATGAATTTGATTATTCATGGCTTGTCTCATTCATCAGTGAAGAACACCAAGAGTTGTGGACCTGGCTGGCTTTTGTAATTATTGTAATTTTCATTGTAACCGCTGTCTCTAATGGTGCAAATCTTACCGACGGACTCGATGGGCTGGCTACCGGAACATCGGCAATAATAGGGAGTGCCCTTGGAATCCTGGCCTATTTGTCGAGTAACGTTATTTACGCTAATTATCTGAAAATAATGTTTATCCCGGGTTCAGAAGAGCTGGTGATTTTTGCAAGCGCGTTTATCGGGGCTACTATTGGATTCCTGTGGTACAACTCATATCCGGCTCAGGTCTTTATGGGCGATACCGGAAGCCTGGCACTTGGTGGTATAATTGCTGTATTTGCAATTGTAATCAGAAAAGAACTGCTGATTCCAATACTTTGCGGGATATTTTTAATTGAGACCCTGTCGGTTGCACTGCAGGTTTCTTGGTTTAAAAGAACAAAAAGAAAATATGGTGTGGGAAGAAGAATTTTCCTCATGGCACCTCTTCACCATCATTATCAGAAAAAAGGTTTCCCGGAGCCGAAAATTGTTACGCGGTTCTGGATTGTGGCGATAATACTCGCTGTGATAAGTATTGTGACTCTCAAGATAAGATAGTAAAATGGGAAAGAAGATAGTAATACTGGGAGCAGGAGAAAGTGGTGCAGGATCGGCAATACTTGCACAACAAAAAGGATTTGACGTATTCGTATCTGATAAAGGTCAGATTAAGGATAACTACAGGAACATCCTTGATCTTCACAAGATACAGTGGGAAGAGGGGAGTCATAATGAAAAAATTATTCTTTCTGCCGATGAGGTGATCAAGAGTCCCGGAATACCTGAAAATGCACCTATAATCAGTAAGATTCACGAAAAAGGTATTCCAGTAATCTCAGAAATAGAATTCGCAGGAAGATATGCTGACGGTATTAAGATTTGTATTACAGGAAGTAATGGCAAAACAACGGTTACAAATCTGATTTACCATATTCTGAAGAAAGCCGGAAAAAACGTTGCAATGACCGGCAATGTAGGAAGCAGCTTTGCTATGGCAGTTGCAGAAGGCTCGTATGAATATTATGTTATAGAACTTAGCAGTTTTCAGCTGGATGGTATGTATGAATTCAAGGCTGATATTGCTGTCCTGATGAATATCACGCCTGATCATCTCGACAGATACGGATACGAATTTCAGAACTATATTGATTCAAAATTCAGAATAACACAAAACCAGGAGAAATCTGATTTCCTGATTTACTGGGCCGGCGATCCGATTATAAGAGCTGAACTATCCAAAAAGCAATATGGGATGACACTTCTTCCTTTTTCAGATGAAATTAAGGAAGGAATGGCTGCTTATATCGAAGAAAATGAATTGATTATTGATTACCCAAATAAAACCAACCTCATGACCATCCACGATTTGGCTCTGAAAGGCCGTCACAACATTTACAACTCAATGGCAGCAGCTATTGCCGGTAAAGTTCTTAATATCCGAAAGGATGTAATCCGTGAAAGTCTGGCAGATTTTCAGGGTGTTGAGCACCGGTTGGAACCGGTTATTACGGTTTGTGGTATCAACTTTATAAATGACTCGAAAGCTACCAATGTAAACTCAACATGGTATGCTCTTGAATGTATGGAAAATGAACTTGTCTGGATTGTTGGTGGAATAGATAAAGGGAATGATTATTCAGAACTTTTCCAGGTGGTTAGAAAGAAAGTTAAAGCAATAGTTTGCATGGGTAAGGATAATAAGAAAATTGTGGAGGCTTTTAAAGATAAGGTTCCTACTATAGTTGAAACATCATCCATGGAAGAGGCTGTCAGAACCTCATATTACCTGGCAAAGAAGGGTGAAACGGTTTTGTTGTCACCCGCTTGTGCAAGTTTTGATCTGTTCAAGAATTATGAGGACAGGGGTCGTCAATTTAAACAGGCAGTAAGAAACTTATAAAAAGAGAGTTAAATGCAACAGGGCTGGCTTACAAAGACATTTAAAGGTGACAGGACCATCT
>JGI20214J51088_10000726_pt1 | contig 22594 bp, 15 predicted proteins | sample WetSurMetagenome_FD_51088 | JGI IMG/M metagenome (IMG submission 51088) | reverse complement strand
ATGATCGAGGAGGCCATGGAGGAAGAGGCCCAGGGGAAGACCGGGGAAGCTGCCGACCTCCCGGACGACAGCCTGTAGCATCGCGCTCACTGCTTTTTTTAGCATCCACGAAGTCACACGAAGGTGCACGAAGACTGCTGGTTCCCAAGCTGGAGCTTGGGAACCAGCGAGAAGATAAGACCTAAAGATTTTTTCGTGTCTCTTCGTGTGACTTCGTGGATGAAAGTTTTTCCGTCCTATCCGTTTTATTCGAGGGTGTTTCTCAGTTCTTCCAGTTCCTCCAACATCGCCTGGCTGATCTGATGGGCCCAGGTCAGGGTGTCAAGCAGGGATTGGCGCTCCGAGCCTTCCGATTCCCCTCGTTCGAGCAGATCTCCCAACTCTACCCGCACCATGTCCGTCCTGATTTGAAACTCCTGCAACAAACGCTTCGATTCCTCGTCCACGATCCGGTAGAGATAATCCGATTTGAGCCTTTTCTCATATTCCCGAAACGCCTGTATGAGCTCTCTTCCGGCCTCTTTCTTCAGGAGCTTGATCGCCTCCTCGATCAAGGTTTGATAACGTTTTTCCCCAAGCAGCAAATCCTTTGGTTTTCCAAGGCGGACCCGAAAGTCTCCCAGGAGGCGGGTGAAGCTGGATAGACCGAGTTTCATCAAGAGCATGCCGCGGCCGATCGCCCCGTCATCCACAAAAGCACTGAAGTTGGGAGGAGCGATCACGCCCCGGATCTGAAAGCAGGTCTTCGGCCTCGCGACAGAAGAACGCCGGGTCGTGTCAAACAGACCCGTTTCGCGGCGATAATCTTCCAGGGCCGCCTCAAAAAGCACCCAGAAAGCCTCCGCGGCTCGCCTGAGCCGTTCGCACAGAGAGGTTTCCTGCTTTTTGGCAAACGCGATCACCTGCAAGTTGACCTTTTCAACGAGGTAGCGCGCCAGGGACTGTCGAAAGTCCCGATAGAGGTGATGAAACTGATGGAAGAGCCAGCGGTAATCGCCGGGAATAGTTTCGTCCCTGGAATAAAGGGGATGGTCCTCCACCGCTTCCAGAGTTTCTTTGATGACACGGCCCCGCTCAAAATCAAAATAGGCGCCAAGGGTATGGTCCGTTTCTTCCCGCAAGGAGACTCGCAGCCCGGCAATGGCGTTCTTTAAGGTCTCCAGGGAGCCCAGAAGACGCTCTTCCCGATCTTTCAGTCCTGCGGCGGCCTGCCTCGCACCCTCAACGCCTTGAGCCAGCAGCTCCCTTTGCACGGCTGCCGTGTTCATCACGCCGGCGGCAATCATACTGAGGCGGCTGAGACCACTTCCGCAGAGGACCCGATATCTTTTTCCGCAAATCTCATGGCTCAAGCGTTCACGGAATTCGCTGAAACCGGCATCGCTCAGATGCGCCAGCGGCGCTTCTCCTCGCCACAGTCGAAGATGCCGTCGTTCCCGCTCCGAGGCTGATCCTTTCAGTTGTGCGATGAGATGATAGAGCCCCGAAAAGAGGAAAAAACGGGGAGTCCCGACCGCCCAGGAGAGCTCACTCCGGACGCGCTCGGCCAGCTGCTCAAGATCTTCCCGGTTGGGGTGATCGTCCAGATCGGCATTCAGAACAAAAAATGTCTGAGGGAGCATTTTTAGGGTTCGGATGAAGTCCAGGAGCCGAAAATCGGCTTCCCTCAAACCGGACCGGCTGCTGATGACATAAAGGATAAAATGGCTCCTCAGGAGATACTGCTGCAGCAGTGCAAAATGAAGGGGGTTGGGCGAGTCGATCCCCTGACAGTCGGCGAGCTCTATGCCCTCTCCCAACCAGGCAACCGGATAATGGAGCTCCATATCCCGGAGATAAACCGCCTGGCCCTCTGAACCCACATAAAGCTGGTGCCGGCCCAGAGATTGCTCATCGAAAGAAAGCCGATTGGTCTCTTCACCCATAAACTGCTGCACCCGCTCGTAGCCATCGAGATAGCCTCGCAGGAGCATATGACTCGGGTCCAGACGGCCGTCCTTGAGGCGCCATTCATCCTGCACCCCCGCCAGCAGGACCTTGAGCCGGTCCCGGTCTTCGGCATTACGCACATCGAACCGATGATTTTCGTCCACCAGGTCATAATAGTGGGGAATTATCCCCAGGGTGGCATTCAGTTCGTCCAGAATCTGCGGCCAGGGTTTAAACTCGACCCAGCCTTCGGTTTCGGCGCTGGTGATGAGGCGCGTAATGAACGCCGTGATAATGCCGGCTCCCCTCTTGAGAAGATCCTTTCCCAACAGGGCATTGATCAGGGTGCTCTTACCCGATTTAACCGTGCCCACCACGGCGATCCGCAACAGGGGATCTTCCAGAGAAAACGAAACCTGATTCAGGTGATCTTTCCAGCGCTCGCATGCGACGGTTTCCGCCACCTCGCGGGATTCCATTTCCTGGATGACTTCAGAAAGAATCGCAACACGCTGGGCGATCTTTTTTTTAAGCTCCCGGTATCCATTCATGACTCGCTGCCGTCCCGGCGAGGCGGGCGTTGTCCCCGTTTTTTTCCTCGGCACCCTGAAACTCCTGTGGAGGGTTTAACCACCCCTCACTCGTCACTGGTCACTAGCCACTGATTATCCTGGATCCATTCCCGGATTCCCTGCCGGTCTTCGGCGTCAATCCAATGATATTCCGGATCTCCTCGGAACCAGGTCAGCTGCCTCTTGGCATACTGACGGGTCGCCCGCTGCATCTCGGAGACTGCCGAGTCCCATGCGAGCTCTCCCCGAAGGTACGCTGCCATCTGCTTATAGCCAAGCGACTGCATGGGCTTGAGCTCGGGACCATATCCCCTTTCCATCAGTCGCCGAACCTCTTCGAGCAGCCCCTCATCAATCATCTGCCGCACGCGGCGATTGATTCGCTCATACAAGACATTGCGTTCCCGGTATAGAAAAATCTTGATGCTTCGGTAAATCCGTTCGTTGAAACGGTGCTGCGACTGCCGGAGCGAGAGGGGGATGCCGGTCAGCCGAAAGACTTCCAGCGCTCTGACAATGCGCTGACGGTCGTGGGGATGGATGCGCCTTCCCGCATCGGGATCGACCCGGAGCAGTTCCTCATAAAGCTTTGGCAGACCCTGTTCCTCCATTTCTCGGATCAGCTGCTTCTTAACCCCCTGACTGCCGGGAGCACCCGGGCAGATGCCCTTGGTGAGGATCTTCAGGTAAAGACCGGTTCCACCAACTATCAATGGAATCTTGCGCCGCTCCAGGAGGGTCTCGATTACGGGCCGTGCCAGCTCGGCATAGCGCGCCGCATCAAAGGATTCATCCGGGTCGGCGACATCGAGGAGATGATGAGGCACCAGCGCACGCTCTTTCGCACCGGGTTTAGCCGTGCCGATATCCATGTGACGGTACACCTGCATGGAGTCGGCATTGACAATTTCCGTGCCGAGGCGAAGGGCAATTTCAAGGGCAAGCTCGGTCTTTCCCACAGCAGTGGGCCCGGAAAGGAGGATGATGGGAAGAGGGCTTTCCAGTAATGTCAAGACCCACCTCAAGTCCGATGGAAGAGGCGGGCGATTTCATCATGGGTGAGCTTGAACCAAAGCGGGCGCCCATGAGGGCAGGTGGCCGCGATTTGAGTCTGGTCGAGAGTCTCGAGCAGGTAGCGCACCTCATCGCCAAGCAGCCTCTGGTTTGCTCTAATGGCCCGGTGGCATGCCGCTGTTTTCGCCACCTCATAGGGGAGACTCCACTGCGGGGCGCGCTCGTCCTCTGAGGCACCCTCGAGAAGGTCGCGAAGGAGCGCTTCCGGTGAACAACCGTCAAGGATCGCCGGAACCGAGTGCACGACAAAGGCATCTCCGCCAAAGGGTTCGACCTCCAAACCCAGGTTCTGGAGGGTGCCCAGCCAGCGCCGCAATTTTGCCGCCTCCCGGGGCAGCAGTTCGACCACCACCGACTTGACCAGCCTCTGGGAAGGTTCCTTGGATGATACGGAAGAAAGCCGGTCATAGATGATTCTTTCGTGAGCGGCGTGCTGGTCGATAATTATGAGTCCATCCTGAGCCTCGAGCAGCAGGTAACTCTCCGCCAGCTGCCCCAGATAGGGCAGCCGAGAGAAAGCGGGCTGAGCACCCGGAACAAGGCTTGATTCGGTCTGACGTTGAAGACCTTCTTCGGTTTTCGGCACGCCGTCCGGTGATAAACCTTCTGCAGCTGATCCCGGCAAGGTAACCGTTTCAGCGGGCACCACATCCCGGGTGGTGCGGGACAAGGGTCCGAACCCGGCGCCGATGGGAATCTGTGTCTCCCTCGTAAATGGGTGTCCGGGGAAGGTACGTTCGCGCTGGGCTTGGATAAAGCTGCCGAGATCGATCACTTTCCCCGGCATGACGGAACCTTCCAGCGTTCGCCTTAAGGTTTCCCGGACCGCTTCCATGATTTCTCCGGGATTCCGAAAGCGGATCTCCCGCTTGGTCGGATGGACATTCACGTCCACCAGAGCAGGAGGGATCTCCACGAAAAGCACCACAACGGGATACTTCCCTCTGGCGATGACCGTTTCGTAGGAGCTCAGAATGGCTCGGTTGAGCAGTCGATCCCATACGGCCCGTCCGTTCACATAAGAAAAAAGGTGGCCGGCGCCGGGCCGCTGCACATCAGGAGTGCTCATGAGCCCGTGAATCCGGTAGTGCTGCGTTTCTGCGGAAAAGGGTTGCAGTTTCGAACTGATGCCCGGGCCGAGAACCTGTCCGGCCCGCTCCGTCCGGTCTTTGACCTGGGGAAAGTCGTAGAGCTGGCGGTCCTGATGGACGACCCGGAAGTGGACGTCCGGGCAGGCCAGGGCCAGCCGCATGACCTGGTCGCTGATGTGGGACAGTTCGTTGTCCACCGAGCGCAGGAACTTGCGACGGGCCGGAATGTTATAAAACAGGTCCCGCACGGTGACCGCGGTTCCCGCCGAGCATCCGGTTTCCCGAACATTTTTCAGGACCCCGCCTTCAAGGCGGATCGCAACGCCCGACAGCGATTCCGCCTCCCGGGTCACCATCTCGAACCGACTGACCGCGGCGATACTCGGCAAAGCCTCCCCTCTAAACCCCAGGGACCGAATCGACTGGAGATCTTCGATCGCCCTGATCTTACTCGTGGCATGGCGTTCCAGGGCCAGCAGCGCGTCGTCGGGTGACATCCCCGAACCGTCGTCCGCCACGCGAATCTCCTTGCGACCGCCCTGAACCAAGGTGAGGGTGATTTTTCCCCCCCCCGCGTCGATGCTGTTTTCCATCAATTCTTTAACTACCGCCGCGGGCCTCTCCACCACTTCACCCGCAGCAATCTGATTGCAGAGGATGTCCGGAAGAATGGTGATTTTGGTCATTGCTGTATCCCCCAAAGTGATGATTTTGAGTCGATTATAGATTGCTCGACGCTTTTTCTCAAGGTCTCGATTTGCCTCGCACCGAGTTCCTAACCTTTTAAATCTATTGACAGATATACAGCATTCCAGTATGCAGGATAGCTAATTCGGACCTTTCTGGCAGCCTTCGCCATCGAGCGGATCTATTTTGGAGCATATATAACGGGGGGAGATCTTGTATGCAGTCCAACCCCTATCAATCGCTGGTTAGCCTGCTCAGCAACGTGCTGGAGGCATACACGACCGCCTTTTTCATTTTCGATTCCAGGAACCGCCAGCTCAATCTGGCGGCATCCCAATCTCTGAGCAAATTTGTCCGCGACACGGTTTCCCTTCCTCTGGAACAGAGCGGCATCCTCTCCCAGGTGCACAAGATCGGCCAGACGATTCACCTGGACAAGCTTCAGGAGACTTCCCTCACCCTTCCCACAACGGTGCCTTTTTATCGCGACGGCGAATCACACATCAAAGCCATCTTCGCCATGCCGGTGGGCGACGGCGCCGGGGTACTCTATGTGGACACCAAATATGGGTGGGGATTCAATGACAAACAGCAGAAGTGGATTCAGGAAATTGCCGCCGTCCTTCATCAGCTCCTCCAGCGCCAGGAAAGCACGGCTCAACAGCAAAGCTTCGCCGGAATTCTCGAGTTCTGGTACAAGGTGGACGACATCCTTCTCAAAGGGCAATCCGTCATTGAATCCTGCAGACGTTTTGTCGCCGAGTGCGCCCAGCTTCTCGGAAGCGAATACGGCTTCATCGCCTTGAAGGAATTCGCCCAGCCTCATTATCATCTCCTGGCCGGCACTCCCAATGTTCCTCCCACTCTGATTGAGCAGCGGTTCCTGGTAAAACAGGGACTCACCGGCCGGGTTTTTCAAAATGACAAAGTCCTCTTCATTCCCAAGTTGAACTCACATACGCCGGAGCATTTCCTGTTCACTCCGGCCGAAGGCCTGCCTCACCATGGCACCCTCTGGGCACTGCCCGCGCCGATGTCTCTGGGACATAGCCTGGCTCTTGTCTTTCTTGCACGGGCACCCCGAGAGTTGGAGACGGAAGCCCAGCGCGCCGTATCGTCTGCGCTGCATTCCTTTGCTTTCCATCTCGACCAGTTTAGCCTGAAAGAGGAATGCGATCAGCTCCACACTTACGACCTGGCCACCGGAATTTTCAACGGCTTGGCATTTGCGGCCAAGGTGGAAGAAATCCTGGAAACTTCGATGCAGCACAGTAGTCCCTTTGCTCTCGCCCTGATGCAATTCGAACCCTGGCATATGCTGCTCACCACGGCACCTCCGAAACAAATCCTGCAGTCTCAGCGGGAACTCGCTTCGAGCCTGAGCATGCTGGCTCCCTCGGATGCCTATCTGGCGCAAATCGCCGAAAACCGATTGGGTTTTCTATTTCCTCAAATGTCGTCGCAGGAGGCCAATCCCATCCTTATCCATTTAATGGACAGAGGAAAACAGATCCTGGGAACTTCCTTCAAAGGGATGAGGGTGAGGTCCTATTTTGGTCTGGCTGGGTATCCCCAAGACGGCACAAGGATAGAGCAATTATGGCCACTCTTGTATCGGCGCCTCTATTCCGGTCTCCACTCGCTGGAAAAGTGATTGACCGAACCGAGCATCCTCTATAGACTCAACCATCGTCGAGAGAGCACCGGAATGCGGATAAATCTGCGGGGAAGAAGAGCCTCATATGTTTGAGCGTTTATTTGGATTCCTTTCCAAAGACCTGGCCATGGACCTCGGTACGGCCAATACCCTGATCTACCTCAGAGGCAAGGGTGTGGTCCTCAATGAACCCTCGGTCGTAGCCATAAATCAAGATTCCCATCAAGTGATCGCCGTCGGCCAGGAGGCAAGGAATATTATCGGCCGTCACGGGCAACGGATCGCGACGATCCGCCCACTCAAGGACGGCGTAATCGCCGATTTCGAAGTCACCAGTATCATGATCAAGTATTTCCTGGCCAAGATCCTGAAGGGCCGCCAGCTGTTTCGCCCGAGACTGGTGGTGGCGGTTCCGACGGGGATAACTTCTGTAGAAAAGCGAGCGGTGATCGAGGCGGCTGAGCAAGCCGGGGCAAGGCAGATACATCTTGTCGAGGAACCCATGGCGGCTGCCATTGGTGCCGGCCTGGCAATCGACCAGCCCTTTGGAAATATGATTGTGGACATTGGGGGCGGCACCACCGAAGTGGCGATAATTTCCATGTTTGCCGTGGCCTACAGCGAGTCGGTGCGGGTAGCCGGGGACGAGGCCAACGAGGCCATTCTGCGTTACGTGCAGCGGGAGCGCCAGATGATCATCAGTGAGATTCTGGCGGAAAAAGTAAAATGGAAGATTGGTTCGGCAGTACCATTAGCCACACCGGAAAGTATGGACATCACGGGGAAAGAGATTCTCAGCGGGATCCCGAAAACCTTTACAGTGACCGACGAGGAGATCCGGGAAGCGATCAAAGAACCGGTCATGGTGATCGTCGATGCCGTGAAACGAGCGCTTGAAAAAACGCCTCCCGACCTCGCTTCGGACATCCATGACAAAGGGTACTGGCTGGCTGGCGGGGGCGCCTTGATCCGAGGACTCGACCAATTGCTCAATCAGGCCACCGGCCTCAGAGTAAATATTGCCGACGATCCCCTGACTGCGGTCGCGCGCGGAGCAGGCACGGTAATTGACCATCTGGATTTCTTTCGCCAGGTCTTCATCAACTGACGACGAAACAAGGAGACGGCCATGTATGTGGGTTGGAATATGAAGACGAACCTGGTCACGGTGTCGCCTGAAACTTCTATTTTCCGGGCTCGGGAGCTGATGGACGCACGGCGGATTTCGCAGCTGCCCGTGACCGATGGCCGAGCTCATCTTCTGGGGATTGTGACCGACCGTGATTTGAAGGAGGCCTGGGCCTCCCCGGCGACGACGTTGAGTGTCCACGAATTGACCTACGTGCTGCAGAAGCTGACCGTGGCAAATATCATGACCAAAAGCGTCATTACCGCAACCCCGGATATGACTATCGAACGTGCCGCCCGCCTCATACACGACCATAAGATCAGTGCCCTGCCGGTGCTCAAGGATGACAAGCTGGTTGGGATCATCACCATCATCGACCTGCTCGAAGTCCTGCTCATGGCCCTGGGATTGAGCGAAGACAGCAGCCGCATCTCCCTCCTGGTTCGCGACCGGATCGGCGTTCTGGCCGAGGTTGCAGGCTGGATGCAGCGCTCGGAAATCAACATCCGCAGCGTCATGATCATGCCTCTTCCCAACCATCCCGAGATCTGGCAACTGATCCTGCGCGTTCACCTGACGAACGCTTCCCAGGCTGCAGTAGTCCTCAAAGAAGCCGGTTTCAAAGTGGTGACCGAGTATGTTGAAGACATCACTCCGTACCTGCCGGACGCGGGCTAGCGACCTGTTCCTTGCTTCTCACTTTCGCAGCCTGGCATAGGTAATGGCTGAACTAATCGATATCACAAGGAAATTCCAGCACCTGGAAAACCTCATTGCGTCCAAACCGTTGGAATGGCGACGGGGGGATTGGCTCACAGGGCATGCGCTGCTGTGTACCCGGAGAGAATCGGAGCGCTTCGAGGCACACCGCATCGAGGCTTACCAAGTCAAAGGCCACAAACACATTGGCTTTGTGCCCAACCATTTCAAGCTTGATGGCGGCTATTATTATACGGTCATGGGCCTNTTCCGACATCGCGGGGACGAAGCGATGATGCGGCGAGTCTACTATCTTGCGGGCCTGATGGAAAGCGTGACCAACGCACCATCCCCCATCCTCAGGACCGATCTTCTACGCCGGGTCTACCAGTCGATCCTGGAGGAACGCAACTGCCTGAAGGTGGTTTGGCGCGGGCACGTGCGCCACTTTCTGCTGCCCTTACATACTGAATACTACAATCCTAATATCTTTTATCATCATGTCGTCGGCGCCGAATCTCTCAAAGATCTTTATCAAGAAATCAGAGCCGAAACCGACGCTCAGTTCGATATTCTGGCTCAACAATACGTCTTCTACGTTCCCGAAGCTTTTCTAAACCTCGGTTTCACGCGAAATGGTCAATGAGAGCCTGTCCGGAAACGGCACCCTCAAATCCCTGTCGGAAATGAATCTCGGCGAAGAGGCCATTAAAGTGAGGCCCCTCTTCCACTCCCGAGGACAAGGACACCCAAGGCCAGTCAGCGCACCGGAGTAACCATGGGCAATCACATGGTCATCGGCGTGGATCTCGGTGGAACGCACCTGAGGACCGCTCTGGTCGACCTTTCAGGGAACCTACTAGAGCGACGAAAAACCACCACCGATATTGCCCTTGGCGTCACGCAAACCGCCCAAAAACTAGTTGACGAGTGCCGGGCTCAGATGGAAACGGCCAGAGAACTTGGCGGCACGGTCACGGGCATCGGCCTCGGGGTTGCGGGAAAGGTCGATCGCAAGCGGGGTTGGGTGATCTTTTCGCCCCACCTTCCGGCGATGAGAGATTACCCGTTGGGTCCTGAAGTCGAAGCCCGTCTAAGGGTTCCGGTGTGGGTGGAAAATGACGCCAACGTCTTCGGCATCGGTGAAAGCTGGGTCGGGGCTGGACGCGGGATTCCGAACTGGGTTGGGCTGACGTTGGGAACCGGGGTCGGGGGCTGCCTCTTCCTCGAAGGCAGACTCTGGAACGGTGATGAATTGGGATTCGCTGCGGAAATCGGGCACCTGATCGTCCATCCTGAGGGGCCTCCCTGTGCCTGCGGTTTAAGGGGATGCCTGGAAACTCACGCTTCCGCCAGCGCGCTAATGGAATTTGTCAGAAATGCCGCAATCAGGGGGGAATTGACCAGCGGTCCGCTTTATGAACTCTGGAAGGACGGCAAACTGAAAGCCGGAGGGATCTACCAATGCTCGCGCGCAGGCGAGCCTCTGGCGCAAAAGGCTTTCGCACGCATGGGCTGGGCCTTGGGCCTGGCTCTTGCCAACCTCTTCACGGTCCTCGGCATTCGCACCGCAATTATCGGAGGCGGCGTCAGCGCCGGCTGGGACCAGTTCATCGGGCCGCTGCATAGCAGTCTTGCCGAACATTCCAGCATGCTGGTGGTCGCCGATGCGCGGATTCAGCCGAGCGCACTGGGCGACGATGCCGCCCTGCTGGGGGCGGGCCGCCTGGCGTTGCAGCGCCAGGGCGTTGAGACGGCTCGGTAGCTCTTGTTTCTGATCACTGGCGACTATTTTGATAAGCGTTATCATCCCCACTTTCAATCGCAGCGCCCTGGTAAGGGAAGCGGTGGCCTCCGTCCTGGCACAGGAAGACGTTGCTCTCGAAGTAATCGTGGTTAACGATGGATCATCAGACGACACTTTCGCCGCCCTTGCAGCCTTCGGATCCGCCATTCATTCCGTATCCAAGGCCCACGGCGGGGTGAGTTCCGCACGGAACGCAGGCATCCGGGCCGCCAAAGGCGAATGGCTGGCATTTCTTGATTCCGATGATCTGTGGCTACCGCAAAAGCTCCGGAAACAACTGGCTTTCCTCGGGGAGCATCCTGAATTCAAAATCTGTCAGACGGAAGAAATCTGGGTCAGAAACGGACAAAAACTGAACCCTAAAGAATACCATCGAAAGCCTCGTGGCTATTGCTTCCCGCAACTTCTGGAGCGATGTCTCGTCAGCCCTTCGGCCGTGGTCATTCATCGGGAGATATTCAGGGACGTAGGACTCTTTGATGAATCGCTACCCGCCTGTGAGGATTATGACCTCTGGCTCCGCGTCGGCTGTCGCTATCCTCTTGGACTGCTTCAGGAACCCTTGACCATCAAGCGCGGCGGCCATGCCGATCAACTCTCCACCACCGTCCCGGCGTTGGACCGATATCGCATCCAAGCTCTCGCAGGATTGCTGCAGAACGAGCCGCTCACCCCCGACCAGCGGGAATTGGCAATGCAAGCCCTGAAGCGGAAATGCCGTATTTACGGTGAAGGATGCAGGAAGCGCGGCCGGAACGAAGAGGCAGGCTCCCTGCGCAGGCTTCTTGAGCGACTGGCAACAGCGCAGCGGTCGGAGCCATAAGGACTTCGAACATTTAAAGATACCGCTTTGAGATCAGACTCCTCAGTCGCCCTTTTCTCTTCGCTCTCGTCCCCGGAAGACTAGCCGAATGGGGGTCTTGCTGAGGCCAAAGGCTTCCCGGAACTGGTTTGTGAGATAGCGTTCGTAGGAAAAATGAATCGAATCCGGGTAGTTGCAGAACAAGACGAAGGTCGGAGGCCGGGTTGAAGCCTGGGTGGCGTAATAGAATTTGAGCCTGCGTCCTCTAACCACGGGCGGTTCGTGATGCTGCAGGGCCTGCTCCAGGCCCCGATTGAGAATGCCCGTGGTGATCCTTTGGCCGTATTGCTCAAAGACTTCCCGAACGGTTGGAATGATCCTGGCTACGCGATTGCCGGAGAGCGCTGAGAAGGTTAGGATGGGGGCGAAGGGAGAGAACCGGAAGCGTTCGCGGACTCCCTCCAGAAAGCGCGCCGCCTGTTTCCCGTCCTTCTCCACCGCATCCCATTTATTCACCCCGACGATACACGCGCGGTAGCGCTCTTGAATATACCCCGCGATGTGGAGATCTTGATCGGTAATCCCCTCGACGGCATCGAGTAGAATCACACTCACATGGCTTCGGTCTATGCTTTGCAAAGCCCTGAGAACGCTGACTTTTTCCAGTCTCTCCCGGGTCTTGCCTTTGCGGCGGATGCCGGCCGTGTCGATGAGCAGGTAGCGCTGCCCCCTTTGTTCAAGCACTGAATCCACGGCATCGCGGGTCGTACCGGGACTGGGACTCACAATCACCCGCTGCGCTCCCAGCAGATGGTTCACAAGGGTGGATTTTCCCACATTGGGACGGCCAACGATCGCCACCCGGATTTCACCCGTATCGGGTTCTTCCTCCGTATCGGGGGCAGTCTCCGGGACTGAGCCGGCCAGATCTGTGAGGATTTCCCCGACTCCGTAACCATGGGCGGCACTGAGCGGGTAAAGGTGATCCAGTCCTAATTCATAAAATTCCGGAAGGTTGCGCTGCTGCTCCGGCCCATCGATCTTGTTAACCGCAAAGAAAATGGGTTTGGAGGTGCGGCGCAGGAGATCGACCAGAAAGGAATCCTCCGGGTGCAGTCCGGTCTTGCCGTCCGCCACAAAAAGGATGATGTCCGCTTCCTCCAGGGCAATCAATATCTGTTCCCGGGTCAGGTCCTCCATGCCCGAACTTTCCAGAGTCACGTACCCGCCGGTGTCGACGATGGTGAACGTCTTTCCCTCCCAATCGATTTGGGCATAGTTGCGATCACGGGTAATCCCCGGCAGATCACCCACCAGGGCCTGGTTTTTTCGGCTCATACGATTAAAGAGCGTGGACTTGCCGACGTTGGGTCGACCTACGATCGCTACGACTGCCATTGACTTCACGCCTCTCCAGAGATCTTCATGCCGAAGCATGATTTAAGTTTAAAGAATAGTCCCAGCCACTAACCACTATTTTTCATCCAAGAGACTAGGTGTTTGTGCGGAAATCGTCAAGATTATTGGATAGTTTTCAATAACCAGTTTAAAGTTTTGGGGTTTCTGGTATAAGGGCCGTGCAGGGAAGTCGGAGCGACTTTCTGAGACGGAGTGAATGGTTTCCTCAATGCATCGAGAACAAAAGCCCATTTCAAAGTCGGCCTATCTGGGGCTCTCCCTGGGAGCATTGGGGGTGGTTTATGGTGACATCGGCACCAGCCCTTTGTACACCATAAAAGAATGCTTCCATGGAACGCATGCGGTTTCGCCGAATGAAGGCAACATTCTCGGGGTCTTATCTCTGATTGCCTGGTCCCTCACCATCGTCGTCAGCATCAAATATATCACCTTTATGATGCGTGCCGACAACCGGGGAGAGGGCGGCATCTTTGCCCTGCTTGCCCTGGTCCCGTCCGCGGCCAGACTGATGTCTCCACATGCCCGCGGGATAGTGGTGTTTTCGGCTTTGCTTGGGGCTTCCTTGCTTTACGGGGATGGTTTCATCACGCCGGCAATCAGTGTCCTTTCCGCCGTTGAAGGACTGGAGGTGGCGACCAGCGCGGCGCAAAGCTTTATCGTGCCGATCACCTGCACGATTCTCTTTTTGCTGTTCCTCGTTCAGCGCCACGGCACGGCAGGAATCGGCAGCGTCTTCGGCCCGATTATGATGGTCTGGTTTGCCGCCCTTTCGGCCCTGGGAGTGATGCATATCCTGGAGAATCCGCACGTCTTGGTTGCCCTCAATCCAGTGCATGCTTTCTACTTCTTCGCCGAACATCATGTGCACGGTCTGGTGGTCCTCGGCTCCGTGGTGCTTTGCATCACGGGAGGCGAAGCCCTCTATGCAGACATGGGGCACTTCGGTCGCAATCCCATACGAATCTCCTGGTTTGCCCTCGTCTTTCCAGCCCTGATCCTCAACTATTTCGGTCAGGGTGCGCTGCTGCTCGAGCGTCCGGAGCTTGCCGTCAATCCCTTTTATGGTTTGGTTCCAAGACCGCTCCTCTTCCCGATGGTCGGGCTTTCGACCATTGCTACCGTCATCGCGTCGCAGGCAATGATATCAGGGGCTTTCTCCCTCACCCGCCAGGCGGTGCAATTGGGATATTGTCCACGGGTCACCATTATTCATACCTCTGAGACCACCGAGGGTCAGATCTACATCCCTGAAGTCAATTGGATGATGATGATTATATGCATTGGCCTGGTGCTCGTGTTCAGGGAGTCGAGCGGGCTTGCCGGGGCCTACGGGGTGGCGGTCACGGCCAACATGGGGATTACTTCGGTGGTCTACTTCTTTGTGGCGACCAAGACCTGGGGATGGTCGCTGCGCAAGACGGTCCCTCTGGTGGCCTTGTTCCTTGTCTTCGACACCACGTATTTTGGTTCGAACCTGCTCAAGTTCTTCGACGGCGGCTGGTTCCCCCTGGCCGTTGCCGCGGTCATAGTCTTCATCATGACCACCTGGAAGGATGGCCGCGCAGAGCTCTACCGACGTCTCTTCGATGCCCTGATCCCGACCGAAATGTTCCTGAAAGACGTGGCTGCTCATAACGTTTACCGCGTTCCCGGCACGGCGGTCTTTATGGCGTCTTCATCGCAGTTCATACCTCCGTCCCTTCTGCACCACTTCAAGCACAACCAGGTGTTGCACGAAAGGGTCCTCCTCCTGACCGTCCAGGTTACTGAGACTCCTACGGTCTCCGATGGCGAACGGGTGAAGTTCGAAGAACTGGGAGAAGGTTTCCACCGGGTGCAAGCCTATTACGGGTTCATGGAGACCCCCAATGTACCGCACATCATGCAAAAGGCGGTCACTGCCGGAGTCATCCCGAGCCTTTATCCCATCAGCTATTACCTGGGCCGGGAGACCCTCATCACCACCGGTAAGTCAAAGTCCTTGCGCTGGCGGCGCTCGTTGTTTGCATTCCTGTCCCGCAATTCCCGCAGCGCCATCGATTATTTCGGCATCCCACCCGGCCGGGTCGTCGAACTGGGCGTTCAAATCGAAATATAGCTTTAGAAAAAAAGCTTTGCTTTCCGCCTTGATTTGTGTTATTTGGCACAACGATACTGGAAGCATTAGTGCGGTATTGGAATCTACAGGGTCTTGCGGGCGGATGGCGATGGTTGACACGAGGTGCATATTCTAGTTTAAGATCGCTCGCAGCGGCCCTTGTTTCGTTTATGGGCAAAGGCTACGGCGCCCCCGCCGGGGGTTGATGGTCAAAGCAAGGGCGTTTTCCGGCACGTTCGGAGCGGCCGTTTTTTTGGTCGAGTTTTGAGAATATGTTCACAAAATCCCTCGCCACAGCAAGCTTGACTGGTTCGATTGGTCGTCATGGCGGGCGTGTTTTGGACTTCCGTGGGTGGGATGTGAACACACACCGGTTATGGCAGGAGACACAACAAACTCCCCAATACATTAACGCTTCAGGAGACATTTTACTCACATGCAGCGGAATGGTTTGAGTCCCGATTATACTTTCCTGGAAGAGGTGGAAGCTGCTGGGCCGTTTAGCGTCTCGGAGTGCTTCCAATGCCGCAAGTGTACCAATGGCTGCCCGGCCACATTTGCCATGGATCTTTATCCGGATCAGGTCATTCGTTTGGCCATTCTGGGCCTGAAGGACGAGGTCCTGCGTTCGAAGACGATCTGGGTGTGTGCTGCCTGCGAGACCTGCAGCACCCGCTGTCCGAACGGCGTGAGGATTGCGGAGCTCATGGATTTCTTGAAGGAAATGGCGGTGGTGGAGGGCGTTGCCATACCCCAACCGCAAGTGGTTTCGTTCCACCAAACGTTTCTTGACAACATCCGCTACACAGGCCGGATTTTTGAGGGTGGTCTGCTGGGGGCCTACATGCTCCGGAGCGGGCAGATGGGCAGCATGGTCAAGACCGGGGCGTGGAAAGATCAGGTTCAATTGGGCTGGAAAATGTTCCGGAAGGGGCGTTTGCCTCTCCTTCCCAAATCCATTGAAGGAAAGGCTGAGGTTGCCGCCATTCTTCGTCCATCAAAATAGACAGGGAACCGCATCATGAAGGTGACTTATTACCCGGGTTGTTCTTTGGAAGGTACGGCTCGTGATTATGCCGACTCTATCCACGATGTTTGCGCTCATTTCGGAATTGAATTGCAGGAAGTGCCGGATTGGAATTGCTGCGGCGCGACCGCGGCCCACAGTATCAACCATAAGGCGAGCATTGAGCTCGGAGCGCGCAACCTGAAGTTGGCGGCGCGCCAGTCCAATGCGGACATGCTAGTCCCCTGCCCGCTCTGCTACAATCGACTGAAGACGGCAGCCTGGGCGCTTGAGGAAAAGGGGGGCGGCGACTACGATATTCAGCTTGACTCTCCCGCTCCCAGGATCTGGGACTTGGCAAACTTTTTTGCCACCGAGGAGATGCTGAATAAGTTGGGGGAAAACCTTAAGAAGCCGCTCGATGACCTGAAGGTGGTTTGCTACTATGGTTGCATGGCCAGTCGGCCGCCTCATATCACCAAAGCCCCCGATTACGAGAACCCGCAGAGCATGGACCGGATCGTCAAGGCCCTGGGAGGCAAGGCTTTGCCGTGGCCGTACAAGACTGATTGCTGCGGGGCAAGCCTCATGGTTACTCGTCCCGATATGGGCTACCGTCTGGTAGGGAAGCTTTACGACATGGCACAGCGGGTCGGCGCCCAGGCAATCGTGGTCTCGTGCCAGATGTGCCAGGCCAACCTCGACATGTATCAGAAGCAGATTGAAGCAGAGTGGGGCCGGAGCTTTGCTCCTCCCATTTTGTATTTTACGGAATTGATTGGTTTGGCCTGTGGGTTGCCGGCCGTTGAATCATGGCTTTCAAGGCATATGGCGGACCCCCGCCCACTGCTTCGCGAGGTCAGACTGGTTGCCTGATGGATTGCCTGGCTTGAGATGAAGCCGGGTGTTGTCGGCATTACCGAAAGCCACAGGGGAAGCGGGGTGGCGGCGGATTTGAAGGATTCAGCGAAGCGCGCACCCCCACTGTCTTTCAGAGGAATATTTTCCCTTCATAATTTGAGGAAGTAGAACCATGGCAGGAGCACAGAAGGTTGGTGCAGTTACCGTTATTGGAGGAGGCATCGGTGGTATCCAGTGCGCCCTGGACATCGCGAACGCCGGTTTCAAAGTTTACCTTGTTGAGGAAAAGCCCAGCGTTGGTGGGGTCATGTCNCAGCTCGACAAGACCTTTCCCACCAATGATTGCGCTTCCTGCATGATGGGCCCCAAGCTCGTNGAGCTGGCCACCCATCGGAACATCGATATTGTGACGTGTGCAACGGTGGAGGGCATATCCGGCGAACCGGGGGATTTTACCCTCAAGCTCAACCGCCATCCTCGCTACGTCATGCTGGATCGGTGCACAGGTTGCGGGGAGTGCACCAAGGTCTGTCCCATCGATGTGCCCTTCAGCCACGAAGTGAACTTGACAGATCGCAAGGCCATCTTCCGCAACTATCCTCAGGCTGTCCCGGGCGGATTCAGCATCGACAAGAAGGACAAATCACCCTGTACCAATGCCTGCCCGAACAGCGTCAACGCCCACGGATATGTGGCTTTGATTGCTCAGGGCAAATACGTCGAGGCGATGAAGGTCATCATGCGCAACCTTCCTCTGCCGGGCGTGATCGGCAGGATCTGTCCGCATCCATGTGAAGACGCCTGCCGCCGAGCGGAGGTTGACAGTGCCTTGTCCATCTGCGCCCTGAAACGCTTTGTGGCCGACCAGGTGGATATCGAGGAACTCCCGATTCCGGAAATCGAAAAGCGCGACGAGAAAATCGCCATCATCGGTTCCGGCCCTGCAGGGCTCACTGCCGCTTACTTTCTGGCCCTGGACGGCTATCAGGTGACCATCTTCGAAGCGCTTTCCGTAGCGGGTGGCATGCTGCGAGTAGGCATCCCCGACTATCGGTTGCCCCCGGCGGTCCTGGAAAAAGAAATCCGCGCCATCACCCGACTGGGTGTGGATATCAAGTTCAACACCGCCCTGGGCAGGGAATTTACCATCGACGACCTAAAGTCTCAGGGATACAAGGCGGTTTATGTGGGCATTGGCGCTCATCAGAGCCAGAAACTCAACGTTCCCGGTGAAGACGCCGAAGGAGTGATGCATGGGGTGGAATTCCTGCGTCGCGCCAACCTCGGTGAAGTCACTCTCGGCAAAGAGAGAGTGATCATCGTCGGCGGCGGCGACGTTGCCATTGACGCCGCGCGGGTCGCTACCAGGCTGGGCGCCGCAAGGGTGAGCATTTTCTATCGCCGGACCCGGACGGAAATGCCGGCTCGTGAGAACGAAATTGAGGACGCTTTGGCTGAAGGGGTCGATATCCAGTATCTCACCGCCCCGGCACAGGTACTCACACAGGACGGCAAGGTAACGGGGATGCAGTGCATCCGGATGGAACTCGGGGAACCCGATGCTTCCGGGAGAAGACGTCCCGTGCCGATCACGGGGAGTGAGTTCGAGGCTCAAGCGGACTTAATCATCCCCGCCATCGGGCAGGCGCCCGATTCGCTGTTCCTGGCCGAATACGAGGGCCTGGCCCTTACCCGTAGGGGAACCATCGAGACCGATCCCATCACTTTGGCCACCAACAAAGAAGGCGTCTTTGCCGGCGGTGATGCCCAGACCGGACCATGGATTGCCATCGGTGCTGTGGCTCACGGTAAAGAGGCTGCCATCTCGATTTCCCGCTATCTCAAAGGTGAGGACGTGGCCGCCGGGCGTGAACCGCTCGATTTCCCCCAGGAGGACTTCAGGCCCATCCCCGAGGACCTCGAGAAGGTACCCCGAGCGCATATGGCCGCCATCCCCATGGCTAAAAGGCGGTCGACTTTTGACGAAGTGGAATTGGGATTGACCGAAGAACAGGCCAAAGCAGAGGCGCAGAAATGCCTCGACTGCATGGTTTGTTGCGAATGCCTGCAGTGCGTGGATGCCTGCCTTGCCAAGGCGATCGACCATGACCAGCGGGGGGCAATCGAAGAGCTCAAAACGGGCGCGGTCGTTGTCGCCCCCGGCTTCATGCCGTTTGATGCCCGGACCAAGCCGGAACTGGGCTATGGTTTGTGGCCCAATGTTATCACCAGCCTGGAATACGAGCGCATTCTCTCCGCGGCCGGCCCCTTTGGCGGCCATATCCAACGCATCTCGGATGCAAAGAAACCCCACCGGATTGCTTGGATTCAGTGCGTGGGCTCGCGCGACAGCAGCATCGGCAACGATTACTGTTCTTATGTATGCTGTATGTACGCCACCAAACAGGCTATGATCACCAAGGAACACGAGGCCGATATCGATACGACGATCTTTTACATCGATATGCGGGCTCAGGGGAAAGGATTTGACCGATTCTACGAAAGGGCTCGCGATGAGACCGGCGTGCGCTTCGTGCGCTCCATGGTCTCCCGGGTCGTGCCGGCGCCGGAAAACGACACACTGCGGGTGACTTATTCCGATGACAAGAGCGTGCTGCGAGAGGAAGAGTTCGACATGGTGGTCCTCTCCATCGGTCTTTGCGCCCATCCTTCAACCGGGGAACTGGCGAAGACCCTGGGGGTGGAGCTCAATTCCTTCGGTTTTTGCTCCAGCGACCCCATGGATCAGGTGGCGACATCGAAACCCGGAATCTTTGTCTGCGGTGTTTCCCAAGGTCCAAAGGACATTCCCGACACCGTCCAGCAGAGCAGCAGTGCCGCCGCTTGTGCCACTGCTTTGCTGGCCGAGGCGCGGGGGGCCATGATCACCCCGCCGCCGGTCTACGAAGAGCGTGATATCACGGGCGAAAAGCCGCGTATCGGCGTCTTCATCTGCCATTGCGGTATCAACATCGCCGGCGTGGTGGATGTGGAGGCGGTTTGCGAATATACCAAGACCTTGCCGGGCGTGGCGTATGCCGCCCGCGCCATGTTCACCTGCTCCACCGACCAGCAGAAAGAAATCAAGCGGGCGATCGACGAATATCGACTGAACCGCGTCGTGGTCGCCTCCTGTACGCCGCGAACCCATGAGCCGCTCTTTCGCAGTACTCTGAGGGAAGGCGGGTTGAATGGCTATTTGTTTGAGTTGGCCAATATTCGGGAGCAGGATGCTTGGGTCCATATGTCGCAACAGCAGGAAGCGACGGACAAAGCCAAGGACCTGGTCCGTATGTCCGTGGCTCGGGCGACATTGCTGGAACCGCTGAGCGATTACACCTACGAAGTGGTGCAGCGGGGTCTGGTGATTGGCGGCGGGTTGTCTGGCCTGACGGCGGCCCTTGCCATCGCCGATCAGGGGTTGCCAGCAGTCCTGGTGGAATTCAGTGCCGAACTCGGTGGCAATTCCAAAACTCTGTACTACACCGAGGAGGGAACGACGCCTTATCGGTATGTGCAGGATCTCATGAAGCAGGTGGAAGCCAATCCGCTCATCACGATCTACAAAAAAGCGGAAGTCACTCAGATCACTGGGAGTTGTGGTAATTTCACCAGCACCATCTCCACCAACGGGAACACCGAGGAACTGAAGCACGGGGTAGTCATCGTGGCGACCGGCGGCCAGGAATACAAGCCGACGGAATATCTTTACGGGCAGCACCCCCAGGTGATGACGCAACACGAATTTGAGTCGCTCCTGCAAAACGAGCCTGCACGGGCCGCCAAGTACCAGCGAGTGGTGATGATTCAATGCGTGGGGTCCCGTGAACCGGATAATTCCTACTGCAGCCGCGTGTGCTGTACGGCTGCCATGAAGAATAGCCTGAAACTCAAGGAGCTGAACCCCAAAGCGCAGATATCGGTTCTCTATCGCGACATCCGCACCTTCGGTTTCAAGGAACTCAGCTATCAGGAGGCTCGACAAAAAGGAGTCCGTTTCTTCCGCTTCGAGTATGAAAACAAGCCTAAAGTCGAGGCCATTGGGGATCGTTTGCAGGTAACGGTGGCCGATGCCCAGCTCAACCGACCGTTCCGTCTGGACGCCGACCTGCTGGTTCTGAGCGCCGCCATTCGACCGCGGGAGGAAGCTAAGAAGCTGGGTGAGACGTTGCGCGTGCCGTTCGATCAGGATGGGTTCTTCCTTGAAGCCCACCCGAAGCTGCGTCCTCTGGATTTCCCCACGGCCGGGTGTTTTCTCTGCGGTCTGGCGAAAGGGCCCTCCTTTGCCAACGAAGCCATTTCCCAGGCCAAGGGAGCGGTTTCGCGGGCGCTTGCCATTCTGTCCAATAAAGAGATCGTCAAAGAAGGCATGATGACGCAGATCAACTCTGAACTTTGTCGTGCCTGTGGTGAATGTGAACAGACCTGTCTCTTTAAAGCCGTGAAAGTTACGGATATGCCTGACGGGCACCGCCAGGCTCAGGTCGACCTGGCGCTCTGTACCGGATGTGGCGCCTGTAATGTCGCCTGCCCCACCGGAGCAGCATCACTGGCCCATTTCCGTGACAAACAGGTGAATGCCGTGATTCAGGCCGTATAGCTGGTGTTTTTGTGACTTAGACTGTTTGCCATAAGCCGATAACGGAGAGGAATGTCAATGTCTGAAACCTTCGAGCCCAAAATTGTAGGTTTTGTCTGTAACTGGTGCGCTTATGCCGGAGCGGATCTGGCCGGGGTGGGGCGGATGCAGTACCCTAACAATATCCGTCTCATTCGCCTGATGTGCACAGGCAGAATCAATCATGCTTTCCTTCTGAACGCCTTTGTGGCGGGAGCGGACGGGGTCCTGGTTTCCGGCTGACACATCGGAGACTGCAATTACCTGGGAGGTAATGAAAAGTGTCTGAAGGTGGTTGAGGATACCCATAAAGTTCTCCGGCTGCTGGGCGTGGATGAGCGGTATCTTTATTTGAAATGGGTGGCAGCTTCAGAAGGCCCGATTTTTGCCGAGACGATTCGAAATTTCACCGAACTGTTGAAGCAATTGGGTAGAAATCCGCTGGCAGAGACGAATGGCAGTGTAGCGAGCGCGGCCTGATCGGGTCGCGTTCAAGAGGCTGCTAACGATCCCTATAGAACCGTAAATGCCCTGATGGAAGACGCTATGATAATCAGTCCGGAACAAATCAGTTATTGCATGGAGTGTGGTGTCTGCACGGGCAGTTGCCCCATCAGCAGATCGATGACTTCTTTTTCTCCACGCCAAATGATCAAGCGCACTTTGATGGACCACGACGAGACGGTGGTTCAGGGGCGGGAACTCTGGGCCTGCCTGACCTGTGCCCGATGCAGCACCCGCTGTCCGGCGCAGATCGATTTCCCCGAGTTTGCCAGGGCTCATCGGGAGCTGGCCCGCAAGGAAGGGAACCTCCCCCAGTTGAGCCATCACGGGACGCTGCAGGCCATTGCTACGCTGCAAACCAAAACTATCAAGCAGCAGCGTACCGACTGGGCGAAAGATGCAGGGACCTTCAAGGACGCGGGTGACATCTTCTACTTTGTTGGATGCGCCCCTTATTTTGAGGCCGTGCTAAAGCCCGGTGAGGGTTCCCTGGAAGTGCCCAAGGCGGTTCTCGGGTTGCTCAATCGCATGGGCATCGAACCGGTCATCAGCAACGATGAGCGGTGCTGTGGTCATGATGCCTTGTGGGGCGGTGACGAGGTCACTTTCAAGAAGCTGGCGGAAAAGAACCTTGAGGTCAT